>WLWG01000227.1_pt1 | contig 61452 bp, 55 predicted proteins | sample 6712871 | NCBI WGS metagenome assembly WLWG01 (sample SAMN12718693, study PRJNA515312) | sponge metagenome | isolation source: marine sponge | host: Mycale hentscheli | place: New Zealand: South Island, Marlborough, Capsize Point | collected 2003-05-01 | reverse complement strand
GAGGATTTCTAATGGATTGGAAATTAATATTGAGAATAGCAGTTATAATTACCCTACTTTTGCTGCTTGCAAACTCGATTGCTGGGTGCAGAAGTGAAGCAGGGGCGATTGTGGATTGGGACGATTGTTCTCAGCAAATGGGAGATCATCCTTGCGACTTTAAATTAATTGATCAAAACGGTGAAGAATTTAATCTCTATAATCATCACGGGAAAATCATAATTTTAGATTTTAGTGCTATGTGGTGTGGCCCTTGCCAACTAGCAGCATTAGAAGTCGAAGAGCTTCAAAAAAAATATGGTGATAAAGTAGTGTATGTTACAATTTTGATTGAGAATGCAAATTATAGTCCTCCGACGAAATCGGATTTAAAAAGATGGGCTAAAGCTTTTGGAATAGAAACTGCTCCAGTTCTAGCAGGTAGCAGAGATATCTTATCTTCGGATCCCAACGTTGGATGGTCTCTTTCAGCATGGCCACAATTCCATATTATTGATCAAAACATGATTCTTGTCGAGAGTCTTACAGGATTTTATCCCGGCAGGATGGAAGAAGTAATCAAGAACAACACAGAAGCAGATACAGGGGAGCCATAAATACCCCCGCAAGGCTTTTGAAAAAATAACTTGACTAACTGCTTATTTATATTTATAATATTGTTATGGGCTATTTGAGGAGAGAAAATGTTTAAAAACAAAAAAAGCGAATTTTGGTTTTGGTTTTTATTATCGATGGCAAATGTTTTTACGATTGTGGTAGGCAATAAAAATAATGATGAAACAACTTGCATTATAGGTGGATGTGTGTTAATATTTTGTTTTGCTAAAGCTTTAATTTGCGCAATAGAAATAGATACGGATAAATGAAGGGAAAAATTATAACATATACTGAAAAGCTTACAAAATGGGATAAAAGAGTTTTTACTGCCATTATACTGGATTACAGAAATGGCTATCACGTTAGAAGGTCTTGGAGCGATAAAAATAAATTCATAGACTGCCCTCTGATAAAGATCTACTGGTTATTCGAACCTTCTATAAAGCCTCCTTCTGCTCTAAAAAGAATCTCTATTGATTGGAATTTGGACCCTCAATATTCTTTTGGATTTGTGGAAAATGCCAACAATTATGTAATTGATGACTGGGATGATTTTAAATCAAACTGGTATTATCTTGATAATTTTGAGGTTTCAAAGTAATGTTTTATGAAAAATGGTTTGACAGGGGGGATCTTATTATGTATTCTCCAAAAGAAGGGTTTGCATGTTATGATAATGCCGGTAACATGTCTACAATAAATTATAAAGCAGATCCTCAAATTGCCGTATTTTTGGAATATTGCTCCGAAGATGGTTGGGACGTGTGCAAAGTCTTTATTGCTAAACAAGAAAAAATAATTATTGTACCACAGCACGACATCACATTATTATCAAAAAATACTGAATTGTAATGAAAAATACAACTATTTATTAACATGAATGATTTAACAAAAGAAGACATCTTAAAAATAGTTCAAGAATCCAATAAAAGAACTTTGGAAGAATACTTTCCATCTGACGCGGATAATCAAGTTACAGCTAGGAAAGAAAATTTAGAAAGATACCAGAGTTTTGTCTCCGGTGCGAAAAATTTCTTAGACCAAATTACAGAAAAAGCAATCGGAGATTATCAAAACGGTATAATAAATGATGCAGACATTGATTATTTAATTAGTGACCAGTTAGGAAGGGCCATGCAAGCAGTATCATTTGTTAAAGACTCCCTAATTGCTTTAAAAGGACCGGGAATTAAGCCAAGCGAAAAAGGTCCGATTTATCCTACTAGTCGATACGAGGAGTAAAGATGTGGTTTTCTGGATCCGGCAAAAGCATCAGTCTTCAACAAATCCTAGAAAAAGTAAATAAACATTCTCGTAATAATGGCACCATCTTTGTCGGCTGTGATAGTCAGGTAACTCGTGATTTATGTATCTACTCTACAGTCATTTGCATGCATGGAGCTGATGACCAACATGGTGGGTACTATTTTTTTAAAAGAGAAAAAAATAACAGAAATCAATACCCAACAATGGTGTTGCGACTACTTAGAGAAGTGGAGCTATCCATACAAATAGGGTTCAAAATTTTGGAATATAATCCCAATGCTGACATAGAAATACACATTGATGCTAATTCCAAAAAGGACCAGCCAACAGGAAAACATGCAGAGATGCTGATGGGTTATGCTAAGGGTGCCGGGTTTAGATGTAAAATCAAACCTGAAGCTTGGGCTTCTAATTCTATCGCCGATAAACATTCAAAATGATCCACAACGACGATTTACCAATTATAGGAGAGTATCTTCTCAGCCATTTTGAGCAAGGTGATCTTGTTCAATATTGTGCCGATGACATGGTAAGGATAAAAAAAGGAATTATTTTAGATCTTTATAATCTTCCCTTGTCAGAAAGAAAATTTCCCCATGCAGATGTTTATGTAATGGGCGAAGACAAAACTGAAACAGTTCTTCTTGGAAATTTGACCATTATTTCCAAAGTTTCAAACTAATTATAGTTTGAAAAGGACTGTCTCAAAAATGAAAAATAATCAATTTAAAAAATTATTAAAAGAATCTATTTCTAGCAAAGCACATTCTTTGTTCGAGGAAGAAGTCGAGGAAGAAGTCGAGGAAGAAGTCGAAGGCGAAGAAGATGTAGATCTCACAAAGTCTGCACAAGATTTAGAAAAATTATTACCAATTGCAAGAAAAGAAATTTTTTCCATGATTGGTAAAAACGAAATCACTCCAGAAATGCTAGCAAGAGCATCTGCTTATTATTATGTTCAAAGTGGCTACAAAGATGAAGAAAAATGGAGCAATTCAATTTCAAACCCAAGAACCTTAAATAAGGCTCTAGGCTATACTTTGGATTATATTGGAGAAAAAGGTATTAATGTTGTTTGTAACACTGCCGAAGTCTTGGACATTTTGATGAATAAGTCAGAAATGTTTCGTGAAGATCCCAGAGCATTTTTAAGAGACCTGCAGTCAAAAGCAGACGAAGAAGTTATTCTTTTAATTGCTAGTAAAATAAAAGAAATACAAAAAGGTGGTTATACCCTTAATAATTCAAACAAGAGAAAATTAAATAGACTTATTTCAAAAGCTGGCGGCGCAATGATGACATCTATGTGCAGTCAGGCAACTACTAAGGCACAAAATAAAGAAAGAGATTCAAAAACTCAGCCAATGTCTTTGTCGGGTTTGTTATCTATGTTACAACAAAGTGAGGCAAAAGAATTTGCTGATAAGATTTTTCAAGCTATGAAAAAAGACATGCCAGATTTGAGAATAAACGAGGCAAAAAAAGAAAAAACTCCCCTCTTATCAAATACGATAGAAATTTTAAAATCTATAGAAGATAAAGAGATACAGCAAATAGCTTGGAAATCTATTTTAAAATTTTTAAGAAAAAACAGATTACAAATCGGTGATAAAACAAAAAGTCAGTTGACAAAGGCCGGTATTTTGACAAGAGTGGCAAAAGATGATATAGAAGACGCTGAAACTGAAGAAATTTCCATAGAGGATCTAGTAACGCCTCCTAGTAAACAAAATTTTCCAATTTTTGCAAGAATGTTGCAACAAATACCATTTCCCCTTGTGAGAGCATATGCTGTAGACATCAGAAAAGCAGTAGAGGAAGACGTTCCAGAGAGACTATTGGGCACTCTAAAGGGAAGTAAAATAGAAGAACAAGAGCCGGTCGGTTTTATGATTAATATACCAACCGTTATTTCTTTATTGAAAAAAATAAGAGAAGAAAAAAACAAGCTGACAGCCGGACAAGTCTATGTTCTGATTCGAAGATTTTTAAAAAGAAATAAATTACAAATAAAAGATTCGGATAAAGAGAAAATAGACAGATTGGGTATAGTTTTAGGCAGAGAAGATACAATTGAATTTTTACAAAAAGTACATAGCAGAAATTTAGAAGAACAAAAATATAACATGTTATTAAAAAGGTTAAAAATCAAATGAAATTAATCAACAATTCAAATTATGACATTTCAGAGATAAAAGAAATGCTCGAAGATTTTTATCCTTTCGCCAAAGAAAGATTGGGGTTTGATGAAGAGCCAGAAGTTATTTTTCAATCTGATCCAGAAAACGGAAAACTACCTTTAGGAAAAACTGCCTATTATGAACCTGCTAGAATGGCAGTAACAGTTTTTACAGACAACCGACATCCAAAGGATATCATGAGATCTCTTTCACATGAACTGGTTCATCACGCACAAAATTGTGATGGTCAATTCGATGCCAATAGTGAAATGGATGAAGGTTACGCACAAAATGATAAACACTTAAGAAAAATGGAAGAAGATGCCTATTTAAGAGGAAACATGTGCTTTCGAGATTGGGAAGACAAGTACAAACTTACTAATCGTGCTTTTGGTAACCCAGTTAATGAAAGACGAGAAAGGTTATACTACGAGCTTATGAGGAGACTAAAGTAAAATGCCACAAAGAAATTATTTTTATACGCCAATTGTGACTGAAAGCCACAATATTGGTGAACAAGATGTGAATGGTGATTGGATTTCATCCAATGTATTTATACCGGGGGCGATTAATCCATCGACTCTATTGGAGTCAATTAAGATAATATCTGCTGATAGTCTTATCTGTTTGAGAGTAGATGAGAACAGCGGCAGGTGTGTTGTTAGTTTGCCTCAGTCAATCACTCACATACATATTAAAGAAAACGAAATATTTCAACAAATAGAGTTAGCAAGTGTTCTTGGTGGTTCACCGCAGGATTGGCAGCAAAAAAGCCGATCGCAAATAGAGTCAGACTATCAAGGTGTTGACCCTAATGCTCCTGATGCACAAATAGATTTCACCGTGGAGGAAGAATAAAATGGCTATAAAATGGAGCTGGGCTTTCGGTACGGAAACGCCAACAGTATTAGAAGAAATGGGCTGGGACTGGCAAAATGTTGCTGGTGGAGCTGTTTCGACGACACAGACTTATTCTTATGTGGGAAGCCCAACTAGGCGAAGCATGAGTCAGGATGATCCCCTTTTCAATGAACTTTTTCGTGTTCCAACGCCAGCTTTTTCGCCCCAAGGGTGGGTCGCGACGGCTGTGTATTTTGATTCTGCAACAGCCTCAAGTGGCAAAACTATTCTGTCTGTTCTTGGAGGATCTAGTAATCGATCTATCTATATTCGATTAGACAATGCCGCTACTAATACAGCCCAGCTTTATGTGGACAATACCCCTAAACAAACGTTCACTTTATTGGGAGATCGATGGAACTATATTGCTCTTCAATATGACATGTCTACCAGTTCTTGGACGGGTAGAGTTTTTGTAGACGGTGTTGCAGTAACGAGTGCCCATGCAGATACTAGATCCGCAGAAACAACTGGGGGGATATTTCTAGGAGGTATCACAGTCGGATTCTTTACATACTATGCCCAAGTAATTGTTTATGATGACACTGCTGATTCTGGAGAAACTCCCTATTTTGTCACAAGGGTAGATCCCATGGCCGACACAAGTACTACTCCGGGCGGTGCCGCGTGGACCTCAACGGCTGCTGATAATCACTCTGCACTGGAAAGCCCCTTCAATGCTGCTTCTTATGTCAACAACGATCCTACAGCTGGAGGAAATGATGTAGTCGTCTCTACAACGAATCTTGCAACACAGCTGGGAACTGCACCGACGACAGTCGCAGCTGTAACTGTTCACACTTGGGCAACAGGTTCTGGCGTGACAGGTAGAGCCGAATTGAGTGATGATAGCATTACTTATACGGCAGGAAATACTATAACTCCTTCGGTTAATGCAACCTACAGTTACGTTACGGATGAAAAATTGCCGTCCAGCGGTGGCAGCACTCCATGGGGATCACTTAGTAACATTTTTTATAAATATGAAGTGATCTAAATCAATGGCTTCAGTATCAGTATTAAATTCAATTGGAACAGTAGTTCATAATGCGCCAGATAAGGCAGTATCTGTCTTAGGTTCGTTTGGAACAGTGGTTCACGATACTCCTCCGACTTTAAACGCAGTTTCGGTTTTAGGCTCTTTTGGTACTGTTGTGCACAATACTCCGCCTCCATTACAAGCAGTTTCAGTGCAAAATATGCTGGGAACAGTTATTCACAATAGCACTTTTGTATTTAATGTGTCTGATATCACTGGCATTGTAGGCTCTCCAGCTACTTTTGATGCCTCTACTCAAGGTTTCTCAACGGTATCTTTTGCTCACGAATGGTCATGGGTTTCAGTTCCGGGCGGAAGCTCTTATGTTAATCAGAGTATACCATTTCCAGATAATGGAGTAAACACGTATTTTGATATGACTAATAATCAGGGGCTTTGGCATTTCGAAGGAAATGCAGATGATAGCAGCGGGGCAGGAAATAATGGTACTGTTAACGGTGCATCTATTGTGGCAGGAAAAGTCGGTGCGGATGCTTATTCTTTTGATGGTATAAGCAATAATATTGATGTAGGCAGTGCTTTTGCTTATACGACAGAAGATTTTTCTTTAGCTTTTTGGGTGCAAGAGGGTGCTTCTCAAAGTGGTTTTGTGAATATTTTTGGCAACCAATCATCGCAAAGAGGCTTTTGTCTTGAGAATGATTCATCTGGGGGCCATTCATATCGAATTGTAGCTGGTGACGGAGGCTGGACATTCGGAACGAGCACAGCACTAACACCGGGAGTATGGACTCATCTAGCAATTACACGAAATGGATCTACCGTAAAAATATTTAAGGATGGATCTTTAATAGTGACGGATACTGGATTTCCTGTAACATTTTCGGCAGCGACGATTCCAATGTGGCTTGGCGGAAACCAAGCATCAGGACGATATTGGCAGGGTATATTAGATGAATTTGCAATTTGGGATAGAACTCTTAGTTCAGACGAAATACATGATTTATATTTTCTTCAATTTGGGTCTGCTGCTTCTGGTTCAGCACCGGGAACGAATTTAGATGACGAATTTACCTTTACTCCGGATGTAGACGGGACTTATACAATAAATCTAAATTTCTACCAATACAATAATGGACAGAGTGCAGATGGAGATGTTGATGCGGTTATTTCTCCATCCGGTGGGTCTATTATAACCGGCTCAAATCCAACTGTAAATCTCGTTGAGGCAAGCAGCACAGGGTATGTTTTAAATACATATAGAATACAAAACCTCTCTGTACAGAGATCTAGAACCACAGAGCAAGTTCCTTTTAAAGTCGGAACAAAAGGTAAGCAAAGCTTACGTACAAGAACCAATACAGAATTTACGGGTTCAAGTTAAAAAACGAACTATTTATAATGTATTATTTTTAAAAAGGAGTTTTTTAAAATGCGTAATAAAAAGAAACGCTTGGCCATGATTCAACAAATGGAAGCAGAATTTAAGCAGCATCAAGCAGCACTCAAAGCGGTAGCTGAAGAAAAAGCTAAAGCAGAAGCAGCAGCGAAAGCTAAAGCAGAAGCAGCAGCGAAAGCCAAAGCAGAAGCAGCAGCGAAAGCCAAAGCAGAAGCAGCAGCGAAAGCCGAAGAACTTGTTCACTCTCAAGAGTTAGCATCTCCAGAAGCTTCCAAGACATCAGCAAAAAAGTCTAAAACTAAGACTAAGAAGGCATCTAAGTAAATGAACTTCAACGATTTAACAAGAAAATTTTTAATGGGTGAGTGGAAGAAGGGTGGAAAGCGAAAAATAACTGCGGCTGCTCGTGCGCGAACAATTAAAGATGTTCTAGAGAATTTAAATGTTAGGACGATAAAAGAAAGGCAAAGAATTGAAATTGCCTTAGAAAATCTTTCTTACTTGAGAAGAGAGCATCGAAAACTGGAAGAGCAAAATCGAGTTATTATGGAAGAGAACCAGCAATTAAATGAAAAATTAAATCTCTTAGAAGAGAATAAGGAAGATTAATAATGGGTGGACTTGCAGGTCATATGAGTCATCTTTATGACAATCCTCGCCTTACTTTCGGACAAATTAAGAGCATTCTTCAGGATGCAGCCGAAGGTAACTTGGAAGGCACAGAAAAGACAGATGGGCAAAATCTTTATATCTCTTTCTCAGTACCAGAACAAGAGCTTGAGTTTGCAGAAGGTGGAGCTAAGGCAGCAAGAAATAAGACCAATATTAAGTCTGGCGGAATGAACGCTGGACAATTGGCTTCTAAATTTTCCTTCAATAAGTCTTTGCAAAAATCCTTTAAACAAGCCCTTAAAGATTTCGAAGGTGTCATAAGACAGATGCCTAGAGCTAAACAAGAAGAAATTTTTGGCCCAGACACTAACATCTATTATAATGCAGAGGTAATCAACCCAGAAACTGCAAATGTTATTAACTATGATTCAAAATTAGTCTCTATCCATAGGGGCGGTGGCGCGGAGTTTGATAAAGAGACAGGATCGGCTATTGAAGTAGAAATTATAGATCCAGATACTGGTGAAGTTATAACTGGTCAAAAAGATGTCTCAAAGCATGCAAATACACTCGCTGATGAGCTTGAAAAAGTCCAACAAGATCTTGCAGATAATAAATTTAAAATTGAAATGGATGCGGTTTTTAGATTAAAGGCTTTAGAAAATGAAGAAGCTTTAAACAAAGCCATGTCTGAAATAGAAGATGAAATTTCCTCAGAAGGTATATCCGATGGTCAAATGGTTATTGAATACGTTATGGCAAGAATCTTATCTATAATTAGAGAAAAATACTCAGATTTGTATGGCGATGAAGACGAAGAAGAAGAAAACGAAGAAGAAGGCGAAGAAAATACCGGCAGAAGTCTTGAGGAAACCGAGAAGCTTTTATTAAAAAGAATTATTTTTTCTAACCCCTCATACAGATCGGCCTATGGTCAGGATGATATGCCTAAAGAATTAAAGCCTAATACAATTATAAAAGGGGCCTCGCTAGAAGACCGGAATCTTGCAACCTATATTGTAAATAATTCAAATGAAATTTTAAAAGATGCAATTGAGCCCATTGAGTCCACCATTCATGATTTTACAGTAGAAATGCTTAAAGGTCTAGAAAGTTTATTTGTTCTTGATAACAAAAAAGAAACTGAAAGATTAAGAAAAGAAGTATCGAAAGCAATTAAAGCAATTGAGCAATCTGGTAATGAAGATGCCCTAGAGATATTACAGAAGCAAATGAACAAGCTTAAAAGCATTGAGAATATTTCAACTGCTGCTGAAGGCTTTGTTTTTGATCATGATGGCTGGTCATATAAATTTACAGGAAACTTTGCGCCTATAAACCAGATTCTAGGATTATTCAAGTATGGAAGAAAAGGTATTCCACCTCTTGAGAAACTAAATGAACAAAAAGAAGAAGAGGCAAAAAGAAAAGTTTTTGTGTGGCCGGGAAGATTCCAGCCCATGGGCAAACACCATTATGAAGTATTTAAAAAACTACAATCTGATCATGGCTCAGATAATGTTTATATCGCAACATCAGATGCCAAAACTAATAAAAAATCTCCTTTAAACTTTGAAGAAAAGAAAAAGGTTATGATTAGGCATGGTGTCCCAGAGGATAAAATTTTAAAAGTATCAAGAATGTATAGGTCGGAAGATCTTGAGGATTTTTTCTCTCCAGATGACGATGTTTTAATTTTTATCGTCGGAAAGAAGGATGAAAAAAGACTATCTTCGGACTATTACTCATCATATAATAAAAATAAAAATAATTTAGAAACCTTCGATAACAAAATTTATTTAAAAATTGCAGATCATGTTTGTATCACTCCCAATGATGATAAAAAAGAAATGTGTGGAACATCTATCAGAAATATGATGAGAAACCCAACTCCAAAGGACTTTAAAGACACCATGGGGTGGTTTGATAAAGAAATCTATGAGATGCTAAAGAGTAAAATTAACGAGTCCGTCACGAGCCTGTCAGAAACGATTTTGTCAATTGTTGAAGAGGTTCTGAATGAAGAGTATGAGAAAAAATCTTGTACGAAAAAAGGTGATAAAAAAGGCGAAAAAGGGACTTGTGTAGTCACAACAAGTAGAGGAAAATCCTGTTATGATGACTGTCAAACGGCCTATGCAGCTGTAGAATTAGACGAACTAAGAGTGGACTCTGGGAAATCTGGAAGATCTGCTGGTCCTAAAAAGTGTCCTAAATGTGATTTGAAGCAAAAAAATCAACCTTGTCTCTGCGGAGGTTATATGGAGCCTCATCAAGATCCTCAACCTTCTAACTCTGAAGAGGATTTTGAAGAACTTGAGGAGTTATCTGGAGCTGCTGCTGCAGGTGGCTATCCTTTGCCTCTAGGTGCGAAACCTAAATACTTTAAAAGCCCAATGCCTAAAGTAAGAGGCATTAATATTTATAATAGAAAAAAGAAGAAATAACTAACTAATTAGCTTATGAATCTGGAGAATTATTGAAGATGATTAATAGAGAAAACTTTCTTGAAGAACAAATATTGCGTGAAAACATCCGCAAAGCAATTAGTATTGTTAAAAATAGAAAACTTAAAGAAGAGCAATATGTTAGATCTATCATTAGATCTCTTTTATCTGAAGCTCCTACATTTAAATACGAATATTTTTCTCTCAATCAATTAGGTCACTTCATTGAGGCAGTGGTCGGAGACTTCAAGAACCCAAAGGGGAATCCTGAATTTAAACAATCTTATACTGATTTGTCATCAAAACATGAAGACAGGGAAACTTACCTAGAGTATATTTTAGATTTTGCTAATGAAGATTTTAAAATTATGGACGCTGATAGGGAACCCACTCCTCTCGGTCAAAGTTTTGTCGATAAAGGATTTACCTATGAAGACGAAGAAGATGAAGAGGGTGACGAAGAAGATGGTATTGTAAAGCTCAGTATTGAAGATCTTGAAGATTCTGGTGGAGATATTGCAAGAGAACCCAAAGAGGATACTGAAGATGAAATTTTCTCAATTGGTGAAGATGGAGAAATATTAGAAAATGAAAATGAAGATGATCTAGGTAATGGACTTCAGAGATTTAGTAGAGAATCCTATAAACAAATTGGTGCAGCCCTTCGAAGATTCTACCCTCTTATTAAAAAAGACGATGTAATTAATAAGCCTGTTGTAATCAATAATAAAGAATATGCCGCAGGAGAATTAACAGAAAGAGATTTATTTAAAATTTACTTTAAGAAAAACATGGTTCTATGGGCAGAAAGATATGAAAAAGAATTCTTCAGTGATGGTCCAGAAACAGATGTTGATGTTGAGTCAGAAGAAGAAAATGAAATAGAAGAATTCCCCACAGGTGAAGAATTAGGGAATGAGGACAACGATAATAATGCAGATTTAGCATTAGACCAGTTCCTCGAATAAAAAAAAACTACAAAAAAAACACTTGACAAGAATCTTAAAAAACGTTATTATATTCTTAATCACACTAACCACACACATCATTCTATTCTTACTAATCACTCTAAACACACTATTCATACTATTCACTCTTAATTATATAATCACTCTAATAATACTACTCACTCTATTCTTACTAAACATACAAGACACACTATTCACTCTTAATACTCTATTCATACTATTATTAATAAACACACTAACTTATAGTAAAATATAAAATCCATTATGTCTAATTGGAAAAGAAAAAATAATTATAATGGTAAAAATAAAAATTATAGCATTATAAATAAACTTAGAAAAGAACGTAAATCTAATGATGAGTTTGAAATAATGCTAAATAATTTATCTTTGGAAGAAGTGGTGGGATTAAAATTAGAATTATCTTCCAGATCCTTCTCTAAAAGAATGTACGGAATCCCGTTGTGGAGTAATTTATTGGGTGTTGTTCAAGACGCAGTTCTTAAATATGCTCTTTCTGCAACTAGAACACAAGCCGAAGCTATGAGAATGTTGGGCCTTAAAGAGTCTGATTATCATGTATTAAAGAAAAAATTTAACCCAGAGGATTATTTTATTGACGAAGAAGGCAAATAACGTTATAATTATATTACAGTTCTTTGAGAAAAGTGTTATGCTATAAACATTGGTGGTTCATTGTCTCTAACGAACCATGGGAATTAGAAGGGGGTGATTTTATTCTATTGTGCGATTTTATTTTTTTTGGTAAAGCAGTTATCGCACATTCCCAAAACTGCAGAGAGGCTGAGAAGCTGGCAATCTAAGTTAACCAGTACTTTTCTTTTTTACTTTTAACCTTAGAAAGAAGAAAACAAATGACCGAAAAACAAATTGAAGAGATTATCGAATTTGCATATGCTACAGTTGGTCCCATGGCTGACATTTCATCTGAACTAGAAATTTTAGTAAAAAGTGATGACGGTGGAAGACACATCGAGTTTACAGTTTTGGATCATGAGACTGCACAGTTTTTAAGAAAAGAAATTTCTCACACTTTTGAAGGGTTTAGAACAATTATCAGATACTGGATTGAACCACAAGAGGAGTAAGGATGAAAAGATTAATCGTCTCGGATACACACATCGGATCGCGATTCTGTAGAAAAGGCGAATTATTATCCTTGCTTAAAAATAAAAAATACGATCAGCTGATTCTAAATGGAGACATTATAGAATTTTTAAAAGTTCCTGCATTTGCACCCATAGTGATGGAGATTATTAGGAGCGTTGATTTAACAAAAGAAATAATTTACATTATAGGAAATCACGACATTTCTCTTTCTGGGTTTATAGGCGAACAATTTAAAAACGTAAAGTTTGTGGATGAATACTGCTTCGAAGAGGGTGGTCGTAAATTTAGAATAGAGCATGGCGATAAATACGAAAATGGAATTGTACATCACAGAATTTTAATGAAAATAATTTCTGCATTTCAAGATGCGTTAGAATTAATTTTTGGATGGAATCTAGCAAAATGGTATGCAGAATTAAAATTTAATAAAAGAAAAATTAAAAGACTCTGGGATATAATGGAATTGAATAATGACGTAGATGTCTTAATCGTTGGACACACTCACGTTCCTGAAGTTTTAATCTGGATAGATGAAGAAGAAGAAATAAAAACTTATGTCAATACTGGAGACTGGGTTTCTCACGCCACTTACGTTGAAATTGAAGATGGTGTAATAAGATTGAGAAATTTTTTAAAAAAAGAAAAATTATAAAATAGTTATTATTAAAAAACGGAGTCTCTATGCTATTTATATTTCTTTTTGTTGTGGGTTTTTTCTTCACTTCTTTGATGTTCTATCTAAATCACAGGTTTGTTGGCCACGGAAAATTGGGTAAATGGCCATTATTAAAATACATAAGAAAGATGCATTTAGTTCATCATAGAAACGATTACAATGATAAGAGAAATAATTATTTGAGGTTACCAACATGGTCGAAGGCTTTATTTTTTCTAGCATTTTTAATGATATCATTGATCTCCATACCATTTGCTGCTGGATATTTGCTTTATGTATTTTACTACGAATGGTTACACTACAGAATGCACAACGATGATCAAGCCAATGGGTGCTCACGACATCATTTTTTACATCACAGAAAGTCTGCAAGACATAATTTTTCAGGAACAATGCCCATTATCGACAAAGTGTTCGGAACTTACTATAAAAAAAAGCTTGACAAGTAGCAATTAAACGGTTATAATAATAGTATGTTTCGGACCCTTAGCTCAGTTGGTCAGAGCACCCGGCTCATACCCGGAGGGTCGTAGGTTCAAATCCTACAGGGTCCACCACTTTTGCGTCCATAGCTCAGCTGGATAGAGCATCGGCCTTCTAAGCCGAGGGTCTCAGGTTCGAATCCTGATGGACGTGCCACTTAACTAGGAAGGAATAATAAAATGAAAGATATGTACTGGTCTCACCTACCTCATCACGTTGCTGGGTCTGAATTTCAAAACGCCAAACCAGAAGATAATAATCGTATTGAGGCAAAAAGCAATAGAATTTATTATTATTGTGAAGTGTCCAGAGGTAAAAATTTAACTTTAAATATGAAGTTAAAGGACTTAGCCGGAGATTTATTAGATCGATCCCGAAGCTTACAGGTGGACCCCGGAAGTATTTATCTGCATATTAATTCATATGGAGGCTCCGTCTTCGCTGGCTTCTCATCTGTTGATTATATTTTAAATTCAGCAGTTCCGGTAACTTCAATCATTGATGGCTGCGCAGCATCTGCCGCTACAATCATGAGTGTCACAGCCAAACATCGACAGATCAACAAGCACGCTTACATGCTTATTCACCAGCTCTCTTCTGGAATGTGGGGCAAGTACCAAGAGCAGAAAGACAGCATGGAAAACAATGATCGTCTAATGAAGATGATTATTAATATTTATGAAGAACACACTAAAATCCCCAAAAAAGAATTAAATAAATTATTAAAGCATGATCTTTGGTGGGACGCAGATACCTGTCTTAAATATGGTTTGGTTGATGAGATTATTTAAAAAAATAATTAAAAACTATTTATTCTTCGGACTCGGAGTTATCTTCGGGTCTGTAATTTCCACATTTGTGACATATGCGGTGTTCTCAATTGGTCATGGGACACCAACTGCCGCTAAAGTGTTGCAAATTCAAGAATGTCTTGAAGCGAGAATAAATAAATAATGTTAAAAAAAATAACTCTAAAAGCGATTAAAAGAAGTTTTTTTGTTAGTTGGTGGTCTTTTGTGGCTGCTCTTTTGCTAATGCATTTTATTTATTATGGGGTTTTTCCTTCTAGCGAAACATAGTTATTAATATGAACTGGTTTTTATACATAATTACTGAAGATTTTATAGATGATGAGGGTAAGGAAGTGAAAAAAGGCGAAGCAGGTGTTGGAAAATGCTCTATGTCTCCCGGAATAACAGATTCTTATAAAGGCATCATGTATATCGTTCCCGAAGATTATGTGATAGGCAAGGTTAGAAGTTTGGGATACAAGTCACACCCTTCAGCCGGTACAATGAGAAAAATTATAGAAGATTATTATAATGAAAGAGAGGTCATAGAGATCTCAAAAGATGACAAAGATTTTTTTATAGATTAGAGGAAACGATGAAAATAATTAAAAAAGGAACACCATGCTTCTTGACAACTTTAGGGCATAATAATTTCCATTATCCAGTCTATAGTGATTTTGGATTAACTTATTTTGATGAAGATGTAAAAGATTATCAAATGAAATCATGGATTTGTGGACGTAAAGACCTAGCAGCAATTGTTGTACGACCGGAAGCAATAAGAGATCTTTATGGAACGAACTATACAGTTGTTTGGATTGAAAAGAAACACTTAAAGGGCACCTAAAATGGTGTCTTTATTAACTTGGAGACTAATTAAAACAGATGTCTGATAAAATCTACGTCATTGACACGTCAGCGTGCCTAACCGACTCTTCCTGTATTTACCATTACGGTGAAAATGATATTTATATCCCAATGAAAGTATTGGAAGAAATCGATAATCACAAGAAACGACAGGATTCTGTCGGAGCAAATGCTAGGCACATAATTAGAGAATTTGATTCCTTGAGAGAGCGAGGAAGCCTTCAACAAGGTGTCTCTCTTGGCGAAGGTCGCGGAGTTTTGACAGTTAAGAGGGTGGATGTATCTATGATACCTCCAGACTTTAAAATTGATGAAGCTGATCATATTATTATGACAATCGCCCTTCAATTGAAAAAAGAAAATCCCGATAAAACAGTTAAAATTGTATCTCGCGATATCAACATGAGGGTTATGACAGACTCTTTAGGGATTGAGTCTGAAGATTACATTGAAAACAAAGTTATAAAAATTCAGTCTGAATTATACACTGGCTTTAAAAAAGTTGAAATGGAAGACTTCGAAATAGATATTGTTTATTCTGAAGGAAGCTTACCAGTTGCTGAAGAAGAGGTATCTGAACACAGTTTTCAAAATAATGATTCTGTCTTGCTATCTTCTCAATTGAGTGAAAAGAAAACAGCACTATGCAGATATAAGAACGGACATTATCATAAAATTAGAGACTTGAGTAAAAAAGGCGTTTGGGGAGTAAAAGCTAGAAATAAAGAGCAAGCTTTCGCACTAGACATGTTAATGGATAAAAACTTATCTTTAATAACATTGGTTGGTAAAGCTGGGTCCGGCAAGACCCTTATGGCCATCGCAGCCGGAATAGCACAAACAATAACAGACCCTTTTGCTTCAGAAGATCCGGTTTATAACAAAATTGTCATCTCAAGGCCCGTACAACCGCTTGGAAAAGACATTGGATACTTACCCGGAACTATGGAAGAAAAGATGCACCCGTGGCTAATGCCTTTGCAGGATAACCTACAATTCTTACTTGGTAATGATAAGGCAACTTTGGAAGAATACATGGATAAAGGTATCATAGAAATTGAAGCTCTTACTTACATCAGAGGAAGGTCGATTTCAAATGCTTTCATAATTATTGATGAAGCGCAGAACTTGTCTCTACATGAAGTTAAAACAATTCTGACCCGTGTTGGGGAGAATACCAAAATCGTCCTAACAGGAGATATTGATCAAATTGATAATGTTTATGTCGATGAGACTTCTAATGGGTTAGTACATGCAGTAGAAAATTTCAAATCTTATGATCTAGCAGGACACATCACTCTCCAAAAAGGCGAGCGTTCTGCTTTAGCAACACTTTCTTCAAAAATCTTATAACTTTATTAAAGGAGTTTTTAAATGTCTGATGAAATTTATCATAAAGACACCCTCAATTGTATCATCACAACAGGTGGTGAATTAAAAAAATTAATTACTGACTATGTTGGGAACAAACAAAATCCAGAAAATAACGAAGTAACGCTCGAAATGGTCGTATATTGCTTGGCTGAAGAATTTCCAGAATTGTTATTAACTGTAGCAGAAGAAAATTTTATAAGAGGTTACGAAGTTGGTCTAGACGATAGAGCTTCTTTAAAAATGGAAAGCTGATAATGTATAACTTGGACTATTTAAATATGTCTCAAAAAAGATTTGAGAGTCAGCAAAGAGAATTTTTGATGAAAGAAGGTCTGCAGGTTTTTATAAAAGATAAAATAACAAACGGCATAAGTTTAAAAAGTGTACTGGATACTATAAGTTCTTACATACCTTCTCACCTTTTTGCTGAAATCGATTCTGTCTACGTGGGCCTTTTTGATGATTTTGAGAAAAAAGATACAAATGCTGCCTATAAAGATGGTGCCATTTACATTACGAATGAGCAAGAAGATGAACAAGACTTAATTGATGACATTGTTCATGAAGTCGCTCACTCTTTAGAGTCTCCTTATGGGTACTTAATTTACGGAGACGGAAAACTAAAGGAAGAATTTTTATCAAAAAGAAAAAAACTATTTGATGTATTAGAATCAGAGGGCTTAAATCCGAATCTAGAACTGTTTATGAACCCAGAGTACACTTTAGAAATGGATAATTATCTTTACAAAGACGTAGGGTACGATAGATTAAACTTCATTAATAATTCTTATAACATCTTTACTTCAGCATATCCAGCTACTTCTCTAAGAGAATATTTTGCCAGCGGATTTGAATTTTATTTTTTAGAAGAGCCAACGTATTTGATGGAAATCTGCCCCACCCTTTTTAATAAGATAGAGGAACTACACCACTATGATGAACATAGAAATTAAAAATAAAGAAAACAAAATAGCATGCACGATAACATCTCTGGAATTTTCTGACACAAGATGTGGAACAAGAATCTTCATGGATACGAAAAGAGTCCGAACGTTGCTGTCGGAACAAGGATATAATCCCGGTTTACTTATTAAAGATTCTCGCGTAGATAATTGTGACGGAAATCTTTATGGTACTTGGGTCTTCGAGGATGCAAACGCTGTAAAACCAATGATGGAAGTCGTTGTAGAAAAGATTGAAGAAGAGGCCAAAACCACGACTTCTAGAAAAAGAAGAAATTCAAGAAAAAGCAAAAAAGTACTTGACAAATCTGTAGAAGATGTTATAATAGAAGAGTAACTTAAATTGCGAGAATAACTTGCCACACATTTCTTTTTCTGAATTGAAGAATTGGGCTTTTTGTCCTTTTTATCACAAGCTAACTTACATTGATAAATTAAAAGGCTTTGCCGGTAACGAATACACTGCATTTGGGACGGCAATTCACACAATTTGTGAAAATAAATTGCTGAAAAAAAGCACTGATTCATATGAAGAATTCAAGTTCGAATTTATTGAAGAGATAGCAAAGCTTCCTAGCGATCTAGAATTAAATGAAAAATTAATTGTAGACATGGGGCCTCAAGCCGAAAAGATTATTCCACAGATAGAACCAGCCTTATCTGAATACTTTAGTGACGGCTATGAAGTTCTTGCAACAGAAGAGTCTCTTATGGAACAAATCGGAGATACTGAATATAATTTCAAGGGATTTATTGACGCTGTTGTAAAAACTCCGGACGGAAAGATTCACGTTATTGATTGGAAGACTTGTTCTTGGGGTTGGGACGCTAGAAAAAAAGCAGACCCTCTCATAAACTATCAGTTAACATTCTATAAAATTTTTTATGCTCAAAAGCATGGCGTTGAACTTAAAGATGTGGAAACTCATTTTGCACTTCTAAAGAGAACTGCGAAAACTAATAACGTAGAAATCTTTCGAGTTACAAGTGCTGCAAAAAAACAAAGTAATGCCATGGAACTGTTAAATAAAGGATTGTTTAACATTCAAAAGAAAAATTTTATTAAAGATAAAAGATCATGTGCAAAATGTGAATTTTATCGAACCGAACATTGTCCATAGGTGAAAAAATGACAGACCAAAAAAAGAAAATTTTAGTTATTTCTGATCACCCACTTGCCCCTTCTGGCGTTGGTAGTCAAACTAAATATGTTATTGAGTCTCTGATTGAGACTGGCAGATACAAATTTATCTGCTTAGGCGGTGCTATGAAGCACATAGATTATACACCACAAAAAGTCTCCCCATGGGATGAAGATTGGATTGTTTATCCTATAGACGGGTATGGAACTCCGGAAGTTGTCAGATCAGTTTTATTTAATGAAAAGCCTGACATCGTTTGGTTTATGACGGATCCTAGATTTTATGAATGGCTTTGGTCAATGGAAAATGAGATTAGAACTCATGCCCCAATGGTTTATTATCATGTTTGGGACAACTATCCATTACCACATTATAATAAAAAATTCTATGAATCTACAGATGTTATTGCTTCAATTTCTAAAGTGACTCATGATATCGTGAATAATGTCGCTCCGAATGTTGAGAATCATTATGTGCCACATGCAGTTGATTCTAAAATCTTTTTGCCCTTAAAAGACGAAGAGATTCAAGAGTTAAAAAGAAAGCAATTTGGAGAAGATGATAAAAGGGTCACTTTCTTTTGGAATAACAGAAACGCTCGAAGAAAAATGTCCGGCTCTCTTGTTTTTTGGTTCAACGAATTTGCAGAAGAAGTCGGTCCAGAAAATGTAAGATTGTTGATGCATACAAACCCAAAAGATCCAAACGGCCAAGATCTAACAGAGATTATTGCTGCTTTAAACGCAGACGATGGAAGAATTTTAATTTCTCAAGAAAAGGTATCGCCAGAAGTTCTCTCGTCAATGTATAACATGGCTGATTGTACAATCAATATTTCCGATGCTGAAGGTTTTGGATTAGCTACCTTGGAATCACTATCTTGTCAGACTCCTATTATCGTAAACATGACAGGGGGCTTACAAGAGCAGGTTACTGATGGAAAAGAGTGGTTCGGAATCGGTATCGAACCTTCCTCTAAAGCAATAATAGGGTCGCAACAAGTTGCTTTTATTTATGAAGATCGTATCAGTAAAGAGGATTTTATTGCAGCTTTGAGAAAGATGTACAACATGACACCCGGTGAGCGAAAGTTACTAGGAATGAAAGGAAGAGGTCATGTAGTTAAAAATTATAATTTCGAAAACTTTAGAAAACAGTGGATCAATTTAATTGATTCTGTTGTTGAAAACCACGGCTCTTGGGATACCAGAAAAGGATATCAAGCTTGGGAAATCAAGGAGATCAAATGAAACAGAAAATTTTATTAAAAGGACCATTCTTATCCCAAAGCGGCTACGGCGAACAGGCGCGTTTTGCTCTTAGGGCGTTGAAAACTAGAGAAGACATTTTCGACATTTATCTTTTGCCAATTAACTGGGGTCAAACTGGATGGGTGAGCCTTGATAATGAAGAGCGATCATGGGTTGATGAAAGAATCAAGCAGACTCACGCATTTAATGAGAGAAAGGGAATCTATGATGTATCAATTCAAGTCACAATTCCAAACGAATTTGAAAACTTGGCTACAGTAAACATCGGATATACGGCAGGTATTGAGACAACCAAAGTTACTCCAGAGTGGTTAGATAAGTCTAATTCAATGGATAAGATCATCGTAGTATCAAATCACTCAAGGCAGGTATTTAAACAGACCTCTTACAACGTCAAAGATGCCTCGACAGGCGGTCCAAAAAAGTTGTCCTTAACTTCTCCAATTGAAACTGTCAATTACCCTGTGCGCCGTTTTAAAAAGCAAAAAATTAATTTAAACCTTGATTATGACTTTAATTATTTGGCAATTTCACAATGGGGTCCAAGAAAGAACTTTGATAACTTAATTAACTGGTTTATTGAAGAAAACTTTGATCAAGAAGTTGGATTAATTGTTAAGACATCTATTAAAAATAACAGCAGAGTCGATCGAGAATATACAGAAAATAAGCTAAAAAGCATTGTAGCTCCCCACGGAGACATTAAATGTAAAGTTTATTTAGTTCATGGAGACCTGTCAGATGAAGAACTCGCTGGTCTTTATCAGAATAAAAAAGTTAAGTGCCTAGTTTCCATTACTCATGGAGAAGGATACGGCCTACCTTTGTTTGAAGCAGCTTACAATGGATTGCCAATAATTTGTGTTGGCTGGTCCGGACAAACAGACTTTTTAACCATTCCGCAGAAGAATGGCAAGTTAAAAGAAATGTACGCATCGGTTGAATATGACTTGCAAAGAGTTCAAAAAGAGGCGGTCTGGCAAGGGATTATTCAGCCAGAATCTCTTTGGGCATATCCAAGAGAGGCAAGTTTTAAGAAAAAACTAAGAGAAATTCGCACAGAGTATTCTCGATACAGCCGCACAGCATCAAAGTTAAAAAAACACCTTTTAGAGAATTTTTCTGAAGAAAAAATTTATAAAAACTTTCTAGAGAGTGTTCTTGGAAAGACGCAGGGAGAAGCTAAACAAGTTGGCGGTATCTCTTTTTGTATTCCGACAAATGGAGCAAAGTTAGAAAAAACACAACTTGAGATTAACTCTATACACTCTTGCATGTCAAAGGTCAGTGTTCCTTATGAAATCATTCTTGCTGGAGACGTATCTAACTTCCAAGAGGGGCAAAATGTAAAACTTGTAAGCACTCCAGATGATGCTCATTCTGGATTATTGGCAAAACTGCGAAATAACGCTGGTGAAGTAGCTCAATATGACACAATCGTATTTGTAGATGACGACTTTTTATTTAGTGAAGATTGGGCTTCAAATTTGTTAAAGTTCTCCAAAACGCAGCCTTGGGAGATCCTTGCAAACAAGATTTTGTTACCAGATGGATCACGCTTTTGGGATAGATGCACGTTTGCTCCACACATTTTGGTTGGCTATGATTTCCCATCTTACAGTAAGAGGCTCTATCAAACAGGCGGCTTTTGGGTTATGAGAAGTTCTGCTTATGAAAATCTTAAGTGGGATTCGAGCATTCCAATTTATGCCTCTGCCAACGGGTCTATCAACGAAGATTTAGACATGTCAACCAGAGCGCATCAAGCTGGCTATGAAATCTCTTTTGATAAAGAAAACACGGTTTGGCACAACGACAATAACTACACGCAATATGATTCTGGAAACTATTCACAAACGTTGTCAAAGCAGGATCTGTCTCAAGCAATTGGTTTTGTTCCGGATTACTCCAATGATGAGCGATTCATCTCTCTTGTTGGGGCTGCGTCGTCGTGGAACTCTGATGAGTAAAAACTTAATTTTCGGCCTAGGTACGGGTCGGTGTGGAACCACCACCCTATCTCACCTGCTTACAGAGCAGGAATCTTCTAGTATAAGTCATGAATTAGGCGGCGCATTGCCGTTCTTGTCTTGGGAGAAAGACCGCCCGTCTTTATTGAGGTTTCTGGGTATTATTCATAACAGGTCAGAGGCTTATGTTGGAGACATTTCCTTTTATCTACTGCCTTATGTTTCAGACATTTGTAGAACTTTTCCTTCTGCCAAATTTATTGTCTTAAAAAGAGATAAGCAAGAAACAATTTCTTCTTACATGAGGAAAACAGAAGGAAGAAATCACTGGATGAATCATGATGGTACGGAGTGGAAAAGGGACATCTGGGACAAATGTTACCCCAAATACAACACGAGTAGTAAAATTGAAGCACTCTCAAGCTACTATGACGAATACTATGAAGCATGTGAAAGAATAAAGAATGATAATTTCTTTTTCTTGAACACAGAAGATTTAAATGACGAACTTAAGTGCTCTGAAATGTTTGAGTTTTGCGGCTATAGTGAATATAAGTTTGTAAAAATTCGTGCAAATAAAAACAAAAAGAATTGAAAATGAATAAGATACTATGGCAATACTGGGAAGGACCAAAATCTGGATTTATAGATTTATGTTTAGATACCGTTAATAAAAACAATACATCATTTGAAAGAATTTTGCTGAATGAAGAGACTGTAAAAGAGTATCTTCCAGATTTAAGAGAAGAAGTTAATTCTCTACCTAGAATAGCAAATAAAGCAGATTATATTAGATTCTCATTGTTAGAAAAATACGGCGGGATTTGGATAGATGCAGACGTTGCATTGTTCAAAGATTTAAATCCAGTCTGGAATTCTTTGATTGAATCAGATTTTGATTTCGCAGCTACTTCGCATTTTGGACCCGGAAGACCATCAGTTTGGTTTATGATGTCAGAGCCAAAAGGAACAATCGTATCTAATCAGAAAAAGGCAATTGATCAAATCTTAGACTTCTCTACAGTCAACATTAGATGGTCAGATTTAGGATGCCACAGTCTGTGGAATTTTACAAATCCTAAAAATTATCTTCACTTAGAAGTACAGGATTTTTGTCCCTTGTCTTACCATAATTATAAAAAATACTTTTTAAATGATTATAAATTGGATTTAGAAAACAAATACATGTTTGTATTTTTTAATGAAATGCTCTATAAGCATGAAAAAGGATTCTTAGCTTTGTCGAAAGATGAAATTATGAACAAAAATAATTTGTTATCAAAGATTTTTAAAGAAGCGATGTCTTAAAAGTTGGAAAAATTTATGAGTAGAAAATTTAAAAACGAGTCTTTCTGGAATGAAAGATATAGCACAAATGTTCAATTAGGATCCGGCCCCGGCTCTAGGGGTCAGATTGCATCAACAAAAAAGAAAATTGTAAATAAGATAATTGAAGATCAAAAAATTACGAGCGTTCTTGATTACGGCTGCGGCGACCTACACTGTGTAGACGTGGATAAAATAGATCAATACGTAGGGGTTGATATCTCTACTGTGGTTCTGGAATTAAATAGAGAAAGACATCCCAATAAAGAATTTGTGTTACCTAGAGATTTAGATACAAACATCAAACATGATCTTGTTATTTGTCAAGATGTTTTGATACATCAGGATACCAAATCTAAATTCGATGAAATTTTTAATTTGTGCTACAATTTATCTGAAAAGTGCTTCTTGTTTTCTGTGTTAAAAAATAAAAGTTATGCAGTAAACAATGTATTTTATTGGGATCTGAATCCTGAACTAAAGATTGATAAAGTTTTTGAGTATAGAGATACGCAGCTTTTAATTATAAAAAAATAAAATAATCAAGTTTTTTCCTTGACAATAAGCAAATCGGGTGTTATAATATAAACATAACAACCAATAGAGGAGTTTATCTAAATGCAATTGTCAAATCAAGCTTTGGGTGCTGTAATGATCGCACTACAAAAATCTCTGATGGAACAAAGCGATATCACGCCTGTTCTTCAAAATTTTGTTTTTACTGAAACTGATGATGGGTTAGTGGTAGAAAACCCGCCTGTTCTTGAGTTCGAAAATAATGAATGTGAATCGGTAGATGCCGAGGTATAATTATTTTTGCGAAGAATGCGATGACTACTTTGAGTTATCGCATTCAATGACAGAGCTTATGGAGTGCTGCATAGATTGCGAATCTCCAAAGTTTACTCGCGTTCCCAGTATCCCAACTTACATTGAAAAGAAAAAACAAAGTTCCGAAAGGAAAACTGGATCTTTTGTTGAAGAGTACATCGAGAAAAACAAAAGATCTGTTCAAGAAGAGAAGAAAAGACTTAAAAGTCAAGAATACAAAGGGTGAGTGGGTCGTATGATTTATGCAATTTTATCTTTAATGTTATTAGTTTCAGTTTCCATCAACGTTTTTTTAGTATGGTTTGCATGGAAAAGTTTAAGACAAATAACCGAATATGACGAAGAATTAAGAGAAATCTCGCTGATAATGCAGAGGTTCACTAACCATCTTAAAGGTGTCTATGAACTGGAAGCATTCTATGGAGATGAGACTTTGAGACACCTCCTACGTCATTCAGTTGATATCATTAACGTATTTGAATCATACGACCTTCTCCTCCGAGACGAGGAAGATGATGACTACAGCGACCACTTCGAAGAGTCCTAAAAAAAGAAGAATTAGAAGAAGTAAAAATTCTAAAAAGTATTTTACTCAAGTTCATGAAGACGCAATTATAGAGTACTGTCTCGAAACAACTTCTATGAGAAGGCGTGAAGAACTTTATGTAACACTACTTCAGTCAGCCTTTGATCAAATGGTTGACAAGATTGTTTTTACTTACAAATTTACCACTTTACCAAATATTGACATCCTTAGAGAAGAGTGCAAAATTTGGCTGATGACGGTATTAGGTAAATTCAATCCGGATAAAGGATCAAAAGCTTTTTCTTATTTTTCTGTTATTACTAAAAACTGGTTTATTCAGAAAGTAAAAAAGAACAAGAAAAAGAATCTTCGAGAAATCGAGATCGATGAACTTCCAAAAGAGCAGAAACTTAAACACATTGCCGTACACAATGAATACGACGACGAGCGCGAAAAGGAAGAATTTTGGAATCATCTTTGGACTGAAATTAATCATTGGGATACAGATAAGCTAAAAGAAAATGAAAAGAAAGTCCTAGAAGCAATAAAAATTTTACTAGAATCCCCAGACGATATCGAAATTTTCAATAAGAAGGCTATTTATTTGTACATGAGAGAAATTACTGGATTGAACACAAAACAAATTGTGAACTCTCTAAACAAAATGAGAAAAAAATACCGAATCTTTAAAACGAAATGGGATCGGGGGGATCTATGAGAAATGAAAAAGAAAGTAGATGAAATACTAGAAGAGGCCATCAACAACATTCGCTTGGACAGAGATGTTACCAAGCGTTTGTTGGATGACGTTATGATTTATTTAAGTAAAAGCGAAGAGCGACACCGAGAAGTCGGAATCACTGCTGCAAAATATGTAGAAACCCTGCAACGATCAAATGAGCAATTAGTCAAGATTTCAACTCTGTTAAAAAGAGTAGAAAAGAAAGAAACGGGATTAACCGCTGACGACAAGAGAGATATTTTTGATCTTCTGCAGGGGGATACTGATGGCTGATAAGGATAAGAAACCACAAGAATTATCGGAAGAAATAAAAGCTTTTGAAATACCCGGTAATCAAAATCCGTGGAAAAAGAAAGACACTAGATTTACGGAGTCTATCTTAAATGAAGCGTCTTCTAGAAACTTTACCAATCAAACATTATCAAGTATTATTCGTAGAGATCAAAATATTCAAGAAGAATACAATTCTAGAATTTCTATAGTAATAGATGAAAAACCAGCTTCAGATTATGAAAAAATGCTCCACAGAGTAGCTTCGCCTGCTAATAAAAATACTGCTGCTGGAAACGATTTAAAAAAGATTTACACAAGAAATGCAGAGTCTAAGAATTATTTTCTGAAACCATGGTGGGAATACGATGATTCCAATCTTGGATTGTATAAAAGATTTTTATCTACAGAATTACATACAGTTTCTTTAGAGACGGTTTCCGGAGAAAATACAGTATCACAAGGACAGATAGTGGATGTCCTATATGATGATGCGTCTCAAGATACTGCAAACATTTTATCAAAAACAGCAGGGAGACAGTCTTATACAATTTACGGCCTAAATTCCCCCAGTAAAGTGTTTGATGTGCAAAAGGGCGAAGATACAAGCACTTCCACTCTTCCAAAAATTGAGCCTCCTGACGGATCTTTAGCAAAAGAAGTTTCGGAGTTTTGGTCTCCGGATGTAAATCCTTGTGCAGCACCGGCAGGACGAGAAAAAGATTTGCCCGTCTGGTCTTTTTTTGGACCAAGAATTCGTCCAAACAAAGGCTACAAACAGTGGCATGCCGGAATAGATACTGGAATTAGGGAAGGTTTCCCAATTGTTACAATTTCTCTCGGCAGAATTACAAAAATAAGTCCATCCAGTGGGCAGCCAAAGACGTTAAAAAATGCAATTGTAACAATAGAGCATGATGTACCAGAAGATAAAAAAACTTATACAATTAAAACTCGATCCATGCACCTTTGCAGAATTGCCGAAAAAGATGGAAAAAGACTTGAGGTTGGAGATATTGTTAGAGCAGGTGAACCAATAGGGTACATGGGCGGCGAAGAACTCCGCCCCGGATCAGGAAATACAACTGGCCCTCATCTACATTTTGAGTTACATCTAACAAAAAAAGATAGTGATGGCAATACAGTCTACGACATTTTTAAAATTGATGATGCAAAAGAACCACCAAAAGGTGCGACCAATCCTTTATTTTTTGATTATCCAAAGTTTCAAACTTTTAATGCAGACGAGGCGACTTTAAAAAAAATAAAAGATTTAATACCTCCATTATTGCCTCAAAAAAAGGACGATGAATAATGGCAAGTAAAATTTTACCAAAAGCGAACTCTGTATATACTAATGCATCTGCAGAAGCATTCGCCAGTCAGACACAAAATAATGCTAGAGCTGAAAATGATTTTAAAAAATTAGGAATCAATGCAAATAAGGCTTATGTTGAAAGACCTACTTTAAATTCTCCTCCCAATAGTAGAAACATAAATCATGATGGCGCACACATTCTTATGTCTCCTGACAGCCCTACAGGTCCGGGTACAGGTTATGGAGCACTTGGAACTCCATCTTCTAGCATAAGGCTCCTTTGCAAGCCCGGTGCGGCCATACCAGATGCATCTAGAAATTCATCTATTTTTTTGAACAATAACTTTCAGAACGACGCTGCAACTATTTATTTGAGCGAAACAACTGACTTAGAAGATAATTTTTCAATGCCTCAAGGGGATAACATCAGAGAAAAAGCCAGATCTGGTTTTGGTGCCCAAGCTGATGTCATCGCACTAAAAGGACGTGGTGGCGTAACAATAGCTACAGGACAATTTGGAGACAGGAACTCTAAGGGCGGAAAGATGAGAAGTGGACGCGGCATAGAACTTATTGCTGGTACAAACTCTAAAAATCTACAGCCTCTTGTCTTGGGCGATAATTTGCAAAACTCACTAAAGACTATTTATGAAAGACTGAATAGGTTAACTTTTGCCGTGATGGATTTAACGCAAGTACAAAATGACGTAATTGAGGTTTTGAAAGCGCACACTCATCAAGTTGCGCTGACCCCGGCTGGATTAACTGCTTCCTTCTCTACTGAATTAAATATCGCACTACCATTCAAGTCTGCTGACAATACCATAAAAGGTATAATGAACAGCACATGTTTAGCTTTCGATTTGCTTGCAGACGAATTAAACAATCTTACAGCCCTCGGAAGCGACTATATAAATAGCGATTTAAACAGGACAAACTAATGAAACCTATCTTCCCAGAATCACCTCAAGAGTGGATTAGTTCCAAGCCAAATAAAATTTATTATAACTCTAAAACAGAAGAGTTTACGTCCACTATTGTTACTGATGAGCAGGTCATAAAAAAAGAAGATCTTTTGGCAAAGGCTGAGAAATATTATAATGATTTTACCACAAATGTGTTGAGGCAATTAAGCAAAGAAGAGGAAAAAGTCCAAGAAATTTCTTCTCAAGTTAAGTTGAAAGATAGCTATATTGATCCACTGCCTCTCGCAAAAGAAAAGATTTTGTTAGCCCTACCCAAATCTTCAGTCGATGGAATAAAAGAAAAGCCGGATGTCGAAACCAGTGGTCTAAAAAATAAGATTTATGATTTAAGTAACTTTTTTTCAAGAATTGAAGACATTGCAAAAAAAATGGAAGACTATCAATCGCAATACGTTTCAAACATTTTTAACAATTCTACACAAGTATACAATGATGTTGATTTTTTATTAGAATCAGAAAGTCTTATTGAGTTTGGTTCTAATTTAAAAATGTTAATAGAATCTAATAGCGTAGATTTTTCAAAATTTAAATCTATCCAAATTTCATTTGGAGAGAAATTACAGATAAAAAAAGTGTCTCTATTTTATGGAATAGACGAGGTAAATTTAAAATATTTGTTTGATGAGTTTAAGAACAGTTACCCTCAAAACAGACAACAGACAATGAGGCTTGTTTTTAATTTAGCAGAGCTAGAACAAGACATCTTATCAAACGCTCAAAATTATCAGACCATAGTTGACAATTATTTCATAAACGGATCAAAGAAAAGAGAACAGAACACCAATTTAATTGCCAGATCTTCTAGTAAGGGCGTATCATCTTCTTCTAATAATTCTGATAGTACGAAAAATTATCCATCTATGAAGGAAGTAGGTAGAAAATCAGTAAAATTGCTACAACAAGAAATTTTAAATAGCATTTATAGGTCTCCCTGTTTAACTCCGGAAGAAAAGATAGCCGCCGATGAGGAGCTAGAAAATCAAGAAGAAAAAAGATCAAACTTTGCAAAAGAATTTTCTATTTCTGTAGAGGACGCTTTTTTCGCTAGTCTACCAAACGTGCTTCAACAAGTTGCCGGTAGACAAGGGGAAGATGCAGAAGCTGCCTTAAATGAACTAGGCAGAGGATTACTCAACAGACTGGGTGTCTGCGGTATAGGAGACCTAACTTCTTTAGTTGCTAATACTGTTTTCGCATACATGAATGAGCAAGAATATGCCGACGAGCTTGCAAAATGTGCAGTAAATAACTTAAAAAATGATAAGGTATCAAAGCTTTGGAATGAAGTGGGTAGATTAGGAAAAAATGCTGAAGTTCTAGAAAGGTATAGAAAGTTTGTAGGAGATACAATTCCTCCATGGAAAACAAACGGTTATGTACCACCAGATTACTCAAGAGATTTAAGAACTGACGAGGTTTCTTTAGGTAAAAATAATCAAATAGATTTTCGATTCGGTGATCAGTTTTCTGCAAACTTTTCTCTAGTTTTAGATACGCCAGCTCAAGATAGTCAAATAGATTTTCGATTTAATTCTTTCAAAAATGCTATTTCTCTAAGTATCACCGGCTCCGATCTTTTAGATATTCTTGTCAACACTTTTCCAAGCGAAATGGGTTGGCTAGACTTTTTTGTTGAAGCCACTCGCGGCATTATAAATAAATGTAAAGGATTACCAAATAGGCCCCCAGCATTATTACAGAAAAATTGGTGTGACAAAAGAGTAAGCTACGAAAAGATTCCAGAATCCCCAAGGTCTAATGCCAGTTTTTCAGTTCGCCCATCTCTTGTAACAAAAATGCTGATAGAAGAAGTTAAAAATACAGTAATAAATTTAACTGTAACAACTGTGGTTTCTACAATGAGACAGGTTCTTCAAATAATTTCTGCAGGTATTTCTTTTGATTCAGATTACTTCAAGCAAAACCAGTATGTACCAGACTTATTTCAAAGCAAAGACGAGATGAGAAGACAGATTGCCCAAAGCATTGGAGACTCATCACCCAATAGCCGAAGGGTTAGTTCATCCGTTAGAGAAATTTTTGCACAAAAAAATCCGTCAGTCTTCTTGACTAGTCCTATTTCCGAAGATTCGGTTAACAATTTTTTAGATGATTGTTCGATCGGATTAAGAGCTTATGATAAAATACAATTGTATAACGGGGAGGCTCCAAATTTAGTTTACGATAAAGTTATGGAATTGACAAGCGGCACAGAAGCAGGAAGGTTTTTCAATAATTATTCTGATGTTGAGAAGATTTTTCTAGAAATAGGAAGCATGATGGACGTAGGAAAAATAGAAAAAGCCTTCTATCAACAATCCAGAAGCGAGCCGCCACCATCTGTAAAATATTGTGGAGAAGATTTTGACTACCTAGAGTTTGCGTATCTAAGAAACAAGCCAGAAATCACCGATGAGCAAATTCAAGAAATGAAGGAAACCCTAAAAGAAATACAGAAAAACAAAGTTTGTTTTGCAGCTGATACTTTAGGTAATAAGAATGGAGTAATTCTTGGCCAAGTGAACGAAATAATTAAGTCTAAAAATGGACCCATATTTGGAAAGGTGAGAGAAATGCTCGCAAGCCAATTTGAGCCAGTTATAGAGCAGACAATTGGAGCCGCTTCTCCAATTTATAAAGATGATTTGTACAAATCTCAAGGAATGTTCGATTTAATTATGTCTGATTTACTTGGCATCGGTAAAAATAGAAGAAGCATTTCTTCATTTTTTGCACCTGCTCCTGCAGAAGATTTATTAGTAAACAGTTTACAGAAATCAAAAATAACGTCAGCTACCTACTCACCGATTAAGGCTGCAAAAAACATAGAAGCAAAATTTTTTGATGATACTGGATTGGGAAATAATAACATAAGTTACATAGACCTCGCTGGAATAGTTACGGTCGGTTCTGGTGATTCATCCATTTTCCAAACTAACAAAACATTTGGAGAATTTGAGACTGGTGCAAATCGAGTTTTAGAATTGCTGGAAAAAAACCAAGACATTCTGGGAGAAGATTTAAGTAAAAAAGTTTCAAAAAACTTTATAACAAACGGTGTCATGACGGAAATTGTTAATGGCTATTTTGACAATGTTCGAGAAAAACTCACTAACGAAAATAGAACATATGATGGAAGTAAATGGGGAAAGATCTATGATAGACTGCAAGTCGGAGAAAATAGAATTGATGATTTATTAGGAAAAGAAAAATTAATTTCCGATTCTAAAAGTCTTTATAAAAATTTAGAAGATTTCGAAACAAAGGACAGTTACGTTCCGTTTAATGTTTTAGAGTCAAAAGAACAAGCGTGCCTCTCTTACCCATTTTTCTTACTTTTAGCTCATACGATAACTTCAGAAATTTTATTAAAAAGCTTACCAGTGTATGAGGCTTTCGGTTATGAAATTTTAGAAAATTATGAACTTGTAGGGGATCTGGTTTATAAAAAATTCAACAATACATTGTCCGATAGCAAAGATAAGAGACTACTAGCTCTAGAAAAATTAGTTCAATCTACTGTGTTGGCTATAAACGCTGGAGTCGTACAAAATACAGACGTAGGCATAATAAAAGATTTAGAAAAAATAAATCAAAATATAAAAAATTGGGTTCAAGGTAAGAGAGGAAACAGAATACAAAATTTATTATCAGTAGAAGAATCCATGGAAAACATTGCTAGATTTTTTGTTGACAGCTCTTCAAAGGAATACATAAGAGAATTTCAAGAAAAGCTGCCAGAAATTGAGGGATCGGATGATATACCGTCTATTAAGAGTGTGAATAGTGTTTCTAATCTTATTTTTAAAGAGTCCGGACTTGGATCTGCAAAGAATGTATTTGATAATGTTGAAGACGTAGGAGAATTAAGCAACGGTCTTAGATTAGAAAAATTTATTAATTTAAAAGGTGCAAAAGAGGGCTTACCCTCTGGTGTTCAGAACCTAAATTCATTCAACGAATATTTGAAAGAGAGTAAGTTAGGAGGAAAAATTTCAGACAATTGGTCTTCTTGGTCATTTGGTCTTAGGATTTCTTCAATTTTTGATTACGAAAAGGCGGGTGTTTTTAGTAGTGAAATACCCCTATCTTTAAGAGAAAAGATAAAAGGATTCACTCTAGAGTCGGGAAGCGAATCAGAAGAAAAGGTAAAATACTTCTTGTCACCATTGATTGTTTACGAGAAAGAAATATCAGATCAGGACATCAGCTCTTCTATAACAAATCAATTCGATGAGCAGATTATGATAGATGAAATGTCAAAAACTAAAGACTTTTTGCATTCTTATTATAGAGGTATGAATATTGAAAATTTAATATCTTTAATTACTATTTATAGTGAAGAGGAGTTTGGTAATTTCCTTTATGACACTTCTGATCCTTTTAATTTCCCTCCGAGTACGGTGCGATTGTGGAAGGTTTCGGGAGAAAAATTACTTGAAAATACCAAAAAATTCATTGTAAACAGTTTGGAGAAAATTTAATTGCCTTTTGGATATTCTGCTAAAATACCACTTCAGTATGACCCACAGGATGGTCACTATACTCTTTTAAAGAATATTAGAGATGTTGGTTCTCAAAATCTAAAAATGTTGATCTTGACAAATCCGGGAGAAAGAATAATGAATCCGGACTTTGGTGTTGGCATAAGTAGATATCTATTTGAACAAGAAGGCTTCTTCTCAACTGGCGAGATACAAAAAAGAATTTTGTCACAAGTACAAACCTATTTACCTTACATAAATGTTGGAAACATAGACATTTATAAGAGGGAAGATTCACAAAATGCATTCCAAATAACTATAGAATATTTTATACCATCTATAACAAGAGCGCAAAAATTGGTTTTAAATTTAACTTCTCAAGACCCATCTGCAACTGGATTTTAAGGAAAATAAATAATGGCTAAGAAAAAAACACCGATAGATTACACCTCTAGAGACTTCAATTCAATAAAAGAGTCCTTGGTGGATTATGCCAAAAGATACTATCCAGAGGTCTATCAAGATTTCAATGAAGCATCTTTCGGATCTTTGATGATGGATATGGTTTCTTATGTTGGTGATGTTATGTCATTCTATTTGGATTACCAAGTAAACGAGTCCTTTCTATCTACAGCTTTTGAGAAAAAGAACATCATCAACCTGTCTCGACAAATGGGATACAAATACCAGCAGGTAGCCACAGCGTCTGGAGAATTGACTTTATATGTGCTGGTTCCAGCAAATGATCTGGGCCTTGGTCCTGATTACAATTATTTTCCAATAATCAGGGAAGGATCCACATTTTCTTCAGAATCAGGAGCGAGCTTTATTCTAACAGAAGATGTAAGGTTTGATGATCCTTCTGTAGAAATCGTAGCTGGAAGGATAAATGAGGCAACGGGAACACCAAGCTCCTACGCAGCTCGTGCAAAAGGAAAAATTATCTCTGGCAACATAGAAAAAGAAATAATTTCAGTTGGGGATTATGCTAGATTTAGAAAAGTTGTTTTGAAAAATAGCAACATTATAGAGATCCTATCGGTAGAAGATACTGATGGAAATGAATATTATCAAGTAGAAAATCTTGCTCAAAATGTTGTATACAAGGCTTTCACCAATAAAAATTCTATTTCTCCTCAAGATGCTAGTCAGTTCTTAAGGCCAGTGTCTGTACCCAGAAGATTCGTATTTGAGTATGATGGCACAGATTATTATTTACAATTTGGTTTTGGTTCCGAAGAGGAATTGACTGACTCTGCAGTAGCAGATCCTTCCTCTGTTTCCATAGAACTTTATGGCAGAGATTATGTCAGTGACATTAGGTTAGACCCATCAAAACTTCTAAACAGTGATAAATTGGGCATCTCTCCTTCGAATACTCAGTTAACAATAACTTACAGAAGAAATTCTAGTAGAAACCCGAATGCATCGGTTGGTTCGGTAAATAACATAACAAATTTAAAAACTAGTTTCAAAGACATTTCTTCTCTCAATCCAGCAAGTCTCTCTTCGGTGAGGGGATCAATTGAGTGCATAAACGAATCGAACATTAAAGGTAGCGTAGTCGCTCCGACAGGAGAAGAAATAAAGCAAAGAGCAATTTCTTATTTTTCTACTCAAAGCAGAGCGGTTACTGAAAAAGATTATGAAGCTTTGACCTATGCGATGCCAAGTAAATTCGGAAATATTTCCAGATGCTCGGTATCTGTAGATAACGATTCGTTTAAGAGGAATTTAAACCTGTATGTATTAACATACGATCAAGATAGAAATTTAGATACAGCATCTTCTTCTTTGAAAGAAAATTTAAGAATTTGGTTATCTAATTATAAAATGATAAATGATACTATCGACATCATAGATGGAAAAATAATTAACATCGGCGTAGAATTTGAAGTAATTGCTGACCCTGATTATAACAAATCAGACGTATACAACAAATGCATCGAGACTCTTGCAGAAAAATATGAAACAAAATTAATTATGGGTGAGCCTTTTTACTTAACGGATGTCTATTTTGAACTCAATAGGTTGAATGGTGTCCTAGATACAAAAAATGTAAGACTTGTGAGTAAAAATACCTCTAGGTATTCTCAAGTAAAATTTGACATAAATGCAAATTTGTCTGCTGATGGAAGATACCTTTCTTGTCCAAAGAATGTTTGTTTCGAAGTTAAGTTTCCTAATGTGGATATAACCGGGGTTGTGAGATAATGGCTATTAAAAAATACTATGCAAATAAAGACAATACAATAACAAATGCCTTCAGAGAGGATTTGATAACGAGAGGCACGGGTGCGAACATGGGTCTTTCTGACATCTTAGAGACGTTTTCAATCTACGGGCAAGCATCGTCTACCTCTACAGAGCTAGAAAGAATACTAATAGAGTTTCCTGTAAGCGAGATGGTATCCGATAGAGCAAGCGATAGAATACCAGAAGCAGGACAAGTGAGCTTTATCTTGAACATGTATAATGCACCAAACAACCAAACCACACCTAGAGAGCTGGAGTTGACAGTTCTCCCCATTTCAAGCTCTTGGCAAGAGGGCACTGGTCTGGATATGGAACATTACAAAGACGTGACAAATAACGGAGGAGGCTCAAACTGGATTAATTCAGCTGCAAATACGCCATGGCTTCGAGAAGGTGGAGATTATTTAGATTCTCCTGCTTTTTCACAAACATTTCCAGTTGGAGATGAAGATTTAAAAATTGATATAACAAGTTTGGTAGAAGACTGGATAGCGGGAGCTATCCTTAATTATGGACTAGGTGTGCATCTTACGTCAAGTCAAGAAGCTTATTATTCAAGGTATTATCCTCGCGAATCTGTCGAGTTTGACACACTAGCCTTTCTTTCTGGCTCCACACAATCGATGCAGCTCACAGGTCCATCAACCATTTCTATGTGGCTCAAGCCAGACAGCATTGGAACAGTTCGATACATGGCATTTTGGCAGCAAGAAGGCTTTGCATCCTCTGGAAGAGTGTTGAGATTAAATACAGATGGAAGAGTTTTTTACCAAAGAGATTATGACGGACCCGGACAATCGACCTATACTTCGACAAGTGCGTTGACAGCTGGCGTTTGGTCTCACTTAGTTATAGCTGACGACGGGGATAACAGCGAACCAACACTATACATTAATGATACTGCAGACACTTGGAGCAGTGCCGTCCCAGCCGGTGGAGCTACGCCAGCAACAAATTTTGATATGTTTGCTATAGGCGGGTCTAGAACCGGCGACACTAACAATTGGGACGGATTAATTGACGATTTCGCTTATTTCGATAAATCCTTAAGTTCTGCAGAAGTATCAGAACTTTACAATAGTGGATGCCCAGCTCCGATTAAAGAATTGAGTGTTTACAAAAACCTTATAAACTGGTGGGTTCATGGAGACGATCCGAGCGACGCGATTAATTTAGGAACACCCCCTACAGAAATAAGTATACATGATAGGGCAGGATCTTTAAATTTGTCTGCTACTGGATCCGGAGACATGTCCATTAAAGAGGGTGCTTGTTACGGCCAAAATGGAACAGTACCTGTTGATAGCAACGAAATTATCAACAGAGACGGTGCAAAAGAAACATTTTATACTAAAAAATTCTTTGGCAGAGGTTCTGACTTTTTCTTTAAAAGACCTACAATTGAAGCAGTTTGGGATTCGTCGATCAAGGATGATAGGGGCAACTTCTATGCAAGCTCTTCTCTCCTGCCCGCTGAAGAAAACGAAAGAACAATTTATTTATATAACGCAATTGGCGGAAGATTAAGAGACATTCCGGGAGCAACAACTCTGGGTGTCAGAGTCTACACTTCTGCCTCCGGCGGAGAGCAATTAAACACTTCGCCAATAACAGCAGGTAAAGTATCGACTGGTATCTATTCGGCTTCATTTGCACTAGACACAACCGCAAGTGTCATCTATGATAGGTGGTTTGATGCAGGGTTCTCAACCTGCTATCACACAGGGGCCATCGAAGTCAAAACACATCAGGCATCAGGATTTAGTCCTTATCCGACTTATGTTACAACCCTTACAAATTTAAGACCAATCTACTACACACACGAAACAACAAGATTTGATTTTTATGTTCGCGAAAAAGATTGGAGTCCAACTATTTATACAGTAGCATCCAAAAAAGCAGATTCTTTAATTATTGAAAGTGGATCTTATCAGGTTCACAGATTAACAGACGATTTGGTTGTTATTCCATACGATACGGGCAGCACAAAGGGAACAGAAATGTCTTTCGATGTCAGCGGAAATTATTTTGATTTAAAAATAGACCTTCTTGAAGCTGGATATTCATATGGAATAAAGGTTGCATACTACGAAGAAACTGTAAATAGCTATGTAGAACAACCGCACATTTGGAAATTCAGAGTAGAAGAAGCATGAGTATAAGAAATTTATTTGACGGAACAGCACCAACAGAAATCTTTGCAGAAACTACAGAAACAATTCGCGAAGATGGCGAGTCTTTACAGAACATAAAAGAAACTTGGGAGAATAGAAAAAGATTTATACCCCAAGTAGACTTCGCAAATCCAGAAAGCTTTGCTAGATATGGATCTGCAGAAAAGTATTATGAAGATGCGATTACTAGAATCTACGAAGACTATCCATACGATGGATCATCAAGAGAAAAACAAGAGTTCTTAAATGAATCTACATACATGGATTTGTGGTTGCTTGACAACAAGTACCCGCGAACAAACGGGTTTATAACTATCTCAGCAGAAGGCTGGGGAACGCGCTCTGGTGCCCCAGAGAGCGGCTATGGAAATCCTGACGACAAAGAATACATTAGTTTTGTTGGAGGCCCACACACGGCTTCTGAAGGCATGATTGGTAAAAAACTTAGCTCAACATTTGATGATTCGAACAAATACGATACAGACATTTACGGTGACAAAGGTTTTAGCGGAACAGGCACCAGAGAAAGCAATCTTAAAACAAATTTTGATAACGGTGTAACGGTAGAATTTTGGCTTAAAAAAGATTCTTTCGATGCAAATAAAACAGAGAAAGAGGTCATTTTCGATTTATGGAATGGTGAATCACCGTCAGACTCTACTTACGGAAGAGTACTGGTTCAATTAACTGGCACTCTAAATAATAACTTTTTATTGACAGTTCAATCCGGAGCTTCCGCAGCATATACCGAAGAATTATTTGGCTCTTCCACTACGCCGACAACACTTCAGAGCTTTGGTCACTACGCCTTTAGGATGTATAATTCCGGCTCCGATCTAAACGTTGATTTTTATAAAAACGGTAGACTATTAGAGTCTAAGGCTTCTTCCCCATCACTCGGAGAAGTTACCGGTGCATTAAATGCAAACATTGGATCATTGACTAGTCCGGTGCGGCTCGGTGGCTTTGACTATGGAAATCTAGGTTGGGGTAAATTATCTGGTTCTTTGGATGAATTTAGATTCTGGAAGACAAAAAGAAGTTCCAAGCAAATAGGAAGATATTGGTTTACGCAAGTAAACGGCGGAACAAATCAAGACGCAGCCAACGCAGGTCTTGGTGTTTATTTTAAATTCAACGAAGGGATTACTGGAATCTCGTCTATTGACTCTGTTGTTTTGGATTATTCCGGAAGAATAACAAACGGAACATGGACTGGATACAACACATCAGCACGTAGCACCAGCTCTGCTATGGTTCTTGCTGGAGCATCTGCAATTGAATTTAAAGACCCAATTATTTATTCAGAAAGCCCGCTTGTTCAATCTGTATTGGCAGAAATGAAAGCATCGGGATCATATCACGATTATAATAATCCTGCTTCACTTTATAATAATTTTCCAACTTGGATAATTGATGGTGATCAAAATCAAAGTGGTTACTTAAAACAATTAACACAAATAATGTCAAGTTATTTTGATGCATTACATTTGCAAGTTGAACAGGTAAACACTTTAAAAAATGTTTCTTATGTAGACTCTGAAAATAAAGAAATACCGTTTGCCAATGAGCTGGTAGCAAACTCTGGACTAGTCACAAAAGACATGTTTACAGATGCAAATGTATTAAATCAAATTTTTACCAGAGATGAGAATAAGAATTTTGAAGATGACATTTTCGATGTAAAGAATCTTATTTATAAAAATGTATACAACAACATTATTGACATCTATAAGTCCAAAGGTACAGAGAAATCTTTTAGAAATCTCATCAGGTGCTACGGTGTAGACGAAGACCTAGTAAGAGTCAATGCATATGCAAACAACTTAGTCTATGATTTGAGTGAAGAATATAGATTCTCAACAGCCAAAAAAAGATTAATAGACTTCTATCGAGAAGATTCTTTCTACGCATCAATCTATCAGCAAACAGCATCCGGTAATCCAAACTCTGTTTCATTTATTTCTGCTTCGCAAGGAAGCTTGGAAGATTACACTTCTTTCACCGCAGAAGCTGAATTTGTTTTACCAAAGAAAAGATTCATAAATCAAAGCAATTATTTTGCAACACCCTTTAATACGGCTTCCGTATTTGGATTTCATACAGCTGACCCAGCCACTCCGACAGATCTAACATGGGCATCTACAGATTACGATGTCCAAGTTTACGCAGTAAGGCCAGATGGTAACAGTAATCAGACAGATGGCTATTTCTTGTTAACCAGTTCTTATTATGGAATTTCAGAACAAACAAGCCTTGTCAAAGATTTGTATGATAATAAAAAATGGAATCTTGCATTAAGAGTTCAGCCCACAAAAGTGCAATCAGATCTTGTATCAGGTTCATCTACTACCAACTATAGTTTGGAACTTTACGCTGTAAATTCTATCTTGGACACGGTTCAAGAAGAGCTTACTCTAACGGCGGAAATAACTTCTGACGGAGATAAATTATTAAATCAGCCAAAAAGAATTTATGCTGGAGCACACAGGCAGAACTTTACAGGCTCTAGTATTCACGCATCCGACATAAGATTGGGTAATGTCAGATACTGGGCCACTTACTTAGATGACAATGTTATCAAATCTCACGGTAGAAACGCAGAAAACTTCGGATCTAGCCACCCATACAGAAACTCATACAACTTCGCAACATCTCTTACCGGCACTGAAATCCCACAGATGGAAACTCTGGCCATGCATTGGAGATTTGATCAGATCACAGGGTCAGATAATGGCTCTGGTGTTCCTACATTGGCCGATGCTGGCTTCAATGTTTTAGATTATTCTTCTGGATCCGCAGAAATAACACAAAGATATTCGTGGATGGGTAATGTAGTTGGCAAACAACACACAGGTCGAGCAGACTTTTTGTACCCAAGTGACACAGGAATTGTAAATGTTGACTTCATTCCGATTGGAAAACAAACAGTTCCAGAAATTGTTAACGCCTATGATACAGTCAAGGTATTTAACATAGCTGATGAGCAGCTCTTTACACGCCAAAGTAGACCTACTAACTTCTACTACATGGTTGAAAAAAGCATGTACGCCTCTATCACGCAAGAAATTGTTAATTACTTTGCCTCTATTTTAGATTTTAATAATCTCATCGGTGATCCGGTGAATAGATACAGACAAGAATACAAAGCAATGAATAAACTTCGTTCTTTGTTCTTTGAAAACGTAGAAAACACTCCGGACATCGAAAGATACATCGAATATTACAAATGGATTGACGATTCTCTCGGCCAAATGCTCATGGATCTGTTCCCAGCAAGCGCAATCAAGCAAGATGGCATTAGAACTACGGTAGAAAGCCACGCTCTTGAAAGAAATAAATACTGGAACAAGTACCCGACTGTAGATGTTAAGCAGGAAGATCCTGAAGCTGGAATCAGAGGAATCAACGCACTGGACTATAATTGGAAAGACGGACACCATCCAGTCAACGGATCTCAAGATGAGTCTTGTTTTTGGTGGAAACACCGCGCAGAAAGAGATGAAGCACCCCTTGCAAGCGGAATCCCCGGTTTAGATACAGCCAGACAACAGATTTTATCAGTAACTTTGTCTACTTTGAGCAGAAAATACACAACTCCTCTAAAATATACTGTTAAAAAGTCTGAAATAGTGACATCTGGTGTTGCTATTGAGAATAATAAGCGAGAAATCGTTAAAAAATCAGTAAAGTTTGGAGATTCTAATGGAATCTTGGCCAAAACATCCGACATTAAGGACTTTCCTTCTTGCAATGATGATGCAGACCTTAATTTAAAGAGAAAGTTTGCCTTTAAAGCAGAAAATCAACTCGATTCTGATCCTTATTTGGACGGAAAGGGAGATTTGTTGCTACCATTCGTGGCAGTCAGCTCGTCAGTTGAGTCTGGATACCAATCTTTGGTAAATTCTGGACTAAAAGATGGTTTTGGTATCGAAAATCTTCATGTAGACTCTTATATTGACAGTGATGTGCCAATGCAGGGTCCATTTACTGAAAAATTTGTAGGCGGTAACCAACATAGGCACGTTGATTTGAATGACGGCACAGATAATGCTCTAAATCGTCCAGAAGCATGGTCAATTGAGTTCCAAGGTGCCCCAAAAGCTATAAAATTTGTTCACCAACCTGTAAATCACCCTCGCGCAATGCTTTACAGAGACGTGGTTGCCAAAAGATCTGTGAATATTAAGAACATTAAGACAGATACGGCAACTTACGGCGTAGGAAACTACAGCAAAGACTATGAAATCGTGCAAACTGTTAGTAGAACACAAAATAATGTGGCTTTTGTTAAGGCAGGTGGCTTCAGTGTTACAGAAATACCTTCACCATACGTAGCTGGGATGGATGATTATGCAAAACCACAGAGAGGAAGGACAGAATTTGTATTTGTTAACAGATTTTCTTCTCCCGGTGCCCCAGATACAGCAGGTGATTCCAATGGTGGCCCTGCTTTAGACCCAGAGGCAGCAGAGTTTTCGCCTTATAACAACTTAAACTATAGAAATACCACAGTTAGAGACCCCTACAACCTTCTTTTGGCCTCTCACGTCAATCAATTTGGTTATTATTCTGATGTTTTCGGTATCGGAGCTGGTCCTTCTACCGTAAATTCTCTAAATTATGCGGGAACAGCCAGTATTTATCAGGTTAATCGCAACCCAATCAAGCAAATGAAGGATTCCGGAGCAACAACAGTAACAGCTTCAGTATATGATAACTTCTTTGTTCAACATCCAATACCAAGAACTGATTTGCAATACGCTTGGGTAACGTCTTCTTACGTTTCATACGACACATTTGGCTATTTACCATACGACGGAGATGGAGATCTCATTGCATTCACCACTGCTAGTGATTTTGTGTCTCTAATCCACACTCCCCTTTCGAGTGAGTTTAGAAGATTCGGTAAACAGAAGGGAGATCCGGTGCCATTAGGAGATGAGCTTGTCCCGACAACGTTTAACTGGTTATCGTACAACTCAAAAGATGTTGTAGACTACACTCAATCTTTTATAGGCTATTTACCAGATGATGTTGACGTGGAAAGTTATCTAAATGAAACTTTGATTTATAACGGAGTGGCTGGAAAAGGAAAGTCGTCTTTATTAAATTCTATTTTACTTAGAAGGAACGGTCCTTATCAGCACCCAACTTGGAAACAAACAAGGGGATACGAGAATCCACTAGCAAGAAAATGGAATTCCTCTAACTTAACTGCTTACAATCTAGAGAATGATACATTCAAATTGATGCAGGATCCTCCAGTTATTTCAAAATACAAAGCTTTGAGACAGATATTGAAGGTAGCTGTGCCTAAAAAGTCAAACGGCTTGCCTTATACTGCGGTAGAAGATGTATTTATTAACAGTACGTTTGGAAACGAAGCTACCTTATTTGCAAATAGGCAAATTAATAGGGACTTAAACTTATCGAATGCCAACATAAAGCTCGCCTATGACGACATTAGAACTCTTTATGTTGATGATGCGATAGATATTGTTTCAAATCCAATTCAAGGTTTGGGATATCTGTCTTATAAAGAACAGGTTTACCCCTCTGCTATCAACATGTATACCAAGCGTAACCGCGAAAGAATAAATTATAAAAATACTTTCTGGAAAAACTCCAGAGAAGAAAGATCAGTACTCGGTAAAGAAAAGTTTGGTGGTACAAATTCTCAAGGATATGTCGTTTCTCAAAGCGCATGGGCACTAGACGCAACAGAACAGTTTGGAACAGCATTATCTACCTACATAGCCCTTAGTGCTTCCGATGGCTCACCGGGTGAACTTCAAAACAATTATACAATTGCATTCGATCTTGTTGGGGGAGCACCGGGAACTCCAACCGCCGGAGACTTGAAGCCCGGTCCAATTTATGCTAGAAAGCAAACAATGGGAAGTATTTTCTCTACAGTATCGCCCACCGGCCCAGAAGCCTTAAGGCAAGCTGTTAATTCGGCTACTTTTTTGATGGCAGACGAATTAAACGCCGCCCCTTGGCCCGGTACTACGACATTTAATGATCTAGGACACGTCTCTATTTTTGGAGGTAACGCTAAATTTGAAGCACACGAACAAGCCGGATTTGTAGAAGAGGGCGTATTCGTATCCTCTCCTTCTAATCCTTTTTATGATAAATACGACCAATACGTGCAGAACATGAGACTTAAAAATAAAGACATGTCTCTAATACCAGAATTCAGAATCAGTGAGCACGTAGAAAAATACGTTGAAGATACTAATGGCTTTTTGGCTGCAAATACTGGTTCATTCTCTATCTTTGGAGTCAATCAGGAAAATAGCGAAACAGCAACCTACTTGGATACTGATGGAAACCCGGCTTCTTATGATATACAAGTGTCAGAAAACACTCCTCAAAACAGCGGCCAAGAAGAGTTTTATAGAATCTATTCATTCTCTGATTTCATGGAAAGTTTTAGTATTATTTCAGATGATCATGACAATTTTGAAATAGAAAAAAGCCTCACGCTAAGTTGCAAGGCACTAAAGAAATTTATAGCCTACGATGGATTCTACCCATCAGAAAGAACTTTGGACATTGCAAATAAATTTTCTGATGGATATAAGGATTTTATTACCGGATCTACCTACGCAAAAGTTATCCCCGGAACAACAATCGACACATCTTCTTATGATATGGAAAACATAAAGATGAGACCAATTATGCAGCCTCTCTTTTCTCCCGGAATTTTATACAATACAATTAAAGCAGGTGTTGCAGTCGATCACCCAATCTTTACAGAAGGATATGATACAACTAGATATTTCGATAACGGTGGTAATACAGCATTAACTAGCCCGGTTTCAAATACAGACTATAGTGATTATTATGCTATTGGAAGTTTTGACACTTCAGACGGAAAAATACCCAACAGAATTCCCTTCGAGGCTTTAATGTCACCCGGAAAACATTTGAATACTTACAGAATTTATGATTCAGAACCTCACCCATCTGCATCTTTGAGTATTTATAGTGCAATAAATGGAACTAGTGAAGACAAAGATTATTCCCTTATGATTGAAAACTTTTTGGGTGAAATACCTAAATTCTTTTTAAGAAATTCTGAACTTACATCTCTAAAATCCGCCGATCAATCTAGCGATTTCATCTTTGAGGAAAATAAATACTACGGAATGAGAGTGAAGATGAGAAAATCTCTCAATAAAAATCCAAACCCAGCCGGATCAATACTTCAATTACCTCAAGTCTATGTTAGGTCGTATGGACTAACTCCTGCCGCTATAGATCCAAATGAAAGAGAAATACACGAAACAATAACAATGTATAGTAGGCCATCCGCTTTCGGCCCACCACTTGCATCAGGCTTGAGTTTTGACAGCTCTTACATGGTGCCATCTGCAGTACCTGTCTCTAACCAAACTATAGCCGCAGACTCGCTAAGCGGCTACTATACATCTTATACTCCTCCCTATTACGATGGTGAATCTTGGGCAGACATAATGTTTACTCCAACAGAGTCTAGAAGTTATGATTTAGCAGAGATTATAGCCCAATCAAGTGTCAGATATTGGAGAATTGATGTGGCAAATTTCCCATTCTTATGGCCCGGAGCTGATGCACCAACGCCAACTGAATTTTCCATGAACGTGGCTAATGTAAATGACAATGCAATGCAACTAAGTGCTTCTTTGAACTTATTTAACTTAGAATTTGTAGAGGGAAATGATAACACCAAGAAAACACCGCGATGGGTCATACAAAGCAAATTTGAGACTCCTATTTTGAACTTTGGAGACCAAACAAAATCCCCTTACAACTTTTCAAACATAACCACACCAGCAACCACTAGTGATCCATGGCTTGGTTACGGTGGAAAAACAACCACTCCTGTAGGAATGTGGCATCAATTTGGCTTGATACCCGAAAAAGATCAAGGAGTTTTCTTAGAAGTTTCTGAAATTTCACCAAGTTGGCTAGAGAATAGAGCTTGGCAAGCAGACACTACAACCTTTTATAATGCTGGAGATGTTGAGGACTTGTCTGCAGCAGTAGGATTCGGAACTCAAGTGGAAAAAATGGGATCTTTAGCAGGCTCTAAGACAGTTTTTGAAGCCGTTGTCGCAATTCCTTTTGTAGATGTTCAAGACATTTCAAAGACTAAAAGCTTGACTGTCAAACCAAACCAGACAGCTAGAAATTTCTTTGAATTGCCATTGTCCACAAATTATCAAAACGCCTTGATTGGAATCAATACTCCCGGCGATGATACAGAAATTGAATCATTGTTTCCTACAGGGACAGATCAAAGCATTATAGAGATGGCAGAAAAGATAAAGGATAGATATGTGTTCCCTCCTCAGTTCGACTTCTTTAGAAATGAAAACGCTAGGCCAATAGCAATGTACATTTTTGACTTCGAGCACACTTTTGATAAACGTGACTTATCTTATATGTGGCAAAACATCGCACCAAAAATTGGAAACCAGTTTGAAGAAGCGGAAGCTACTATAAAACATCCTTTGTTGACTGAAAATAACTTGCTGGAAGATTTAAAGGATCGAGTTAAATGGATGGTGTTTAAAGTAAAGCAAAGAGCGGAAACAAGATACTTAAATAATATAGTTGGATCCTCTGATAATGCAGCTCCTTTGTTTAGTTATAACTGGCCTTACGATTATTTCTCTCTTATTGAGTTCGCAAAAATTGATTCATCGATAGAATACGGAACAATCGAGGAGGCCACGGTCAAAACAAGAGGGCCAAATACAACAACAGGATTACCTCCAAGAATAGATACTGACATTTCTATAGGAAATACGACCACAACAAAACAATCAAGAGACGCACAATCTGCAGTAGATGCAAATTTGCAAGCCAACATCAAGACACTAGAAAGGGAGGGAAAATAGATGCTTTTTATGGACAAAAAAGAAGAAGTAATTGACATAGAGCTAACTCCTTATGGTAAGAAGCTTTTATCGATGGGAAAGATGAAGCCGGTTTATTATGCTTTCTTCGACGACAACATTATGTACGATTCAGAGTACGCAGGATACACAGAAGATCAGAACATAATCCAGCAAAGAATCGCCCAATTAACGCCGCAATTGCAAACGCAATATAAATTTACTAGTGATGGAAAAAAGGGTGATGACGTAGACTTTGGAAATGGTGAAAAGATTTCAACTATAGCACCACTTGAAAGAGACGCGCTATCTAGACCACTCGGAAGCGCAAGAAACTCCGGACAAAAGTATCCAGCAATTAATTTAAGAATGTTGAGCGGAGTTATAAAAGATTATGATTTAGATTTTACAACAGAGTTTGGAAAAAAGAGGATACCTCAAATTAATGTAGACGTAACCTATGATGTAAGTGTTCTCAATGCATCACTGGGAAAGACTTCAGACAAGTCCGAAGCTCTGGATGATATTCCTGCAATCATCTCATCGGGAGATGTACCCACTGAAAACTTAATTACAGACATAGCTCCAGATGGAAGTTATTTATCTATAACTCCTCAAATAATACTCGCAGATGTCATAGAACAAAATACAGATTTTGAAATTGAAAATTTTGAAATAGAAGTTTTCCAAATTGAAGAAGAACTTATTCCACTATCTTTTGCCAGAAACAAGAAAAGCAACATTGTAAACGGCATCTTAATTGACGAAATTCCCGAAGAGGACCAAGAAGAAACCCAGCTTACGCCAGACAATGTTGAGTATTATTTTGACATTTTTGTTGATTCGAATGTCGACAAAGAAGTGATAAATAATTCGGTAAGCATGCTTAAATCAAAAGGTTTGTATACAGATAAGGACTACGTAAATGAGGACAACGTTCTAATTAGAGAAGTAATTTCTGATATTTACGGAACGAATGTTATTATAACCGACATAAAGGATTGCTAGTAAATGCTAGGTATAAACAAATTAACAGTTTCAGATCGATTTGATGAAAGAGGAAACAAGGCTTACGTTGTCGAGGTAGATTACTACTTTGAAACAGGTAAAAATGAATTGGGCCTACCCGCCACGGACCTCTCCAAAGTTACTCAGCTTTACGCAAACTTTCAAACTTCATCAGAAAACATTTTAACTCAAAACTTATCTTTTCCTACTTTTATAGGGACTTCTTTAAATCCTGACATACGAAAACTTAGAAATGGATTCAGATATCCTTTCAGCGCAAGGTTCAACGTAGATTCTGAAGAGTCTTTGAATTTTGTTTTTGAATTTCAATTATTTTCCAAGGATAAAAGCAGCAGAAAAGAAAAATACTACGGAATCAAGCCATTTCTTTATAGTAAAAAGCAGACTGTAGAACTGTTTTCTGCGGGAAATTTAAAGATCAATGGCCCTATTGCAATCGAAGATAAAAGAACGGATTTCTATGATAACATTTTTGATTTTGACTTGTTTGAAGTCGGGGGAGAAAAAAACAATTCTACTGTTTCTGACTTGCTCATTTCTTATGGAAAGAATAAAACTGTAAGGGGAATGTTTTTCTTTGACAAGAGAAAATTTATAGCAGATAACAGTGATTTTGGAAAGATTTTAAAAAATGCAAATATACCAAAGCCGTCTGTAAACAGTATCATGCTGGGGTCTAAAATAAACAACATTACAATCACAAGAAAAAGACTATCAGATCTCAACGATTTTCAAAACAAACCGTATACAGCAGACAAGAATCAGATAATTAGGTCTGTAGCAATTGGCTTTGAGGAAAAAGGTGCAATAACTGCCACAAAAGGGAATTTAGAACAACTACAAGACTTAGATCTTTCTGACTTTGAATACGAAAAAATAATAGCCTTTAATGATTCTGATTTGAGAGATGTCAACAAACACCAATACTCTTTAAGTATGAGAGTTGAGGATGGAATTTTAAAATGGCTAATAGACTCAATGAATGTTCTGATAAGATCTCAAAAGGATCTAAAGGCTGGCGGATCTAGAATAAATCGTGCGACTATCATGAGAGTCGTTAGAATTTTATTTACGTTAAACGAAAATTTAGACATCACACAGTCTTCGCTAAGTGATTATTTGAGAAACATGACAACGCAAGAAGGGTCTAAGTTGCTGCTAAGTTCGTACATTACAGACTTAATCAATAAGTTATCAAATCTTATAGGAAATTCTGGATTAATATCACAGACAAATTCTGAATACTCAAAAGTGTATTCAAAAAATAATTCTGAACTATTCTTCTTGGATCTAAAAATCAATTTTTCAACAATTGCGGATTTTAGTGATGCGACTGATCTTACTTATGATTATCTTGGCTTTGAAGAAAGCTCTGACATAGGTGCAACAATTGTTTCAAGAGAGCAAATGCAGGAAAGAGCAGATAGCGAATTTCAAAAACTAATAGATAGCGACACTTCAAGTGGGTTTGCAGACCTATCTACCTCAATTCACGTAGATGTATTCAACACAACTCCGTTTCCAAACAACATTCTTGGCAATGCTTATTTTAATTTCGAGCCAAATTACTTTTCCTTCTTTTCTCCAGTCAGAATAGGAGAGATTGCGATCACTAAAGAGAACGCATTTAACTTTGATCTCCTCACACAAGAACATTTCAAGCAAAAGTATGACGATAATTTAACACCAGAAACTTCCGTCTCTTATTATCTTCAAGAACAGGGAGCATCAGTAGGTCAAGATTTTTTCCGAGAAGATCCTCCGCTTAAAGACCAGTCAATAAGCTCAACGTATTTTCCAGCTAATTCTGTTTTCTCTAACAATGATGACGTGAATGAAGCACCCACAGTTACGCAGGATTATAAAGATGGTTTGGATATTGAGCCAATGAAAGCCGCCTCGAAAACTTTTGCAAACATGTTTCTTAGAAATGAGGAGGGATGGAATTTATCGAGAGAAGATTTTGACCTAACAACCAAGCAAAACTTAATAAGCTCCGTAACTACGAGGTCTAAGACATTGCCACCAACTGTCACAGCCACAAAAGAGCTGGACATTGTGAGGCAGATGCCCAATCAAATAAGAGCAATTTTTGCATCCACTTCTGACAAATGCGTTAATCAATGGCTCTCCCCTTCTATGGAAGGCGATTACATTTACAGTCCAAATACTTATTATGCAATTAAGCAGAACTACATGAACTTGGTAAAGATTGAATATCTTGCAGGATTTAAAAATGATGCAAATGGAATTCCTGATGTGAAAAATCCAATTTTTAAAAAATTGACAGATTTGGACGGAACAGGTAAAATTATTTGTCGAGCAAGTATTTATAATGATGCGCGTTTTAGAATAGGTATCGGATTTGATAAGATTTCTTATGCAGACGAGTATTTTATCTTAGAACTAACAGAGTAAAAGAGGCTTAGGCACAAATGCCAATATTAAATAAAAAAGTATTCTCATTATCAGCAAATACCGGAGAGTCAAGTGATCCAGTTAGAAATAAAATAGACAGCTATTGGATCTATGATGGATCTCAATTAACTTATGACAACAAAAACAGATACGTATCAGAAAGTAGATCCGCATTTACGCTTTATTTAAATTTTGAATTTGGGGTAAATTATGATTTAATGGACACTGATCCAGATACTGGATTAATTTCGAAAACTTACATAGATCATCTACAAATAGAGCCTAGATATCCTTCAGAGGCTGCAGCAGTAGGCAAAAAACAAACGCAACAAAAAATACAGATTGATCCCGAAAAACAATTTGATTCTTACATAGAGGAACAAATAATCCCATCTATAGATGCAACAAGAAACGAGTATAAGCTGGACTTAGGCAGCCCAATGGAATATGCATCAGATGTAGACAATCAGTCTGTAATTGCAGGAACTGTAAATTTTGTCTATAATTATGGTTTAGGGTCTTATGAAAATAAAATACAAGACGGAGGAACTCCCGAATCATCATTACAAAACTTCTATAAGATTTTCCCCATTCCAAGCGAAAGACCAATTACCAAACAGCGTGTAATAAAAAGAATTAACGGGCCTTTTTTAAATGATTTTTCCCGCACCGATAAGGTTGGTTTCTTAAGCATTCAAGACTTTTTTATGAATAGTGAAGGGTTTCTTCAAACACTGGATGTACAAAGCCGCAAAGATTCCTTTCCTTTTTATAATGAAGTGTATTTTTCACTCCCGGCAGATGCCAATAAAAACGATAAGTTTAGAGAAGAGCTTGAAGAGAGCGGCTTATTGATGGCTTTCTGTGACTTGATGAATCGAGAAGACTTTAAAGTTTCACGAGGAGAAGATAGTGATGTGGTTAGGTCTGTACCCTTTGAAAACTCATATTTACTATCTACCTACAAAGACGCAGAGCAGACTACTTTCGAAGCCTTTCCAGACCTGCAGGGTTTAAATTTGAATCTATACGATCTGCCAGAAATGTTAAAGATTATGTATTCTGTAATAAACTTGCCATCTCTTGCCATTGAAGGTTCCGAAGAACCTCCAGAGCCAATAGTGTACGAACCTTTGAGGCTTAAGGGGTTCTTAACCGACTCTGAACAGGCAGATTATAGGCTAGATCGCATTTCAAAAATAGAAGAGTTAACAACTACCATAATTGATTACAAAGCATCTCTAGACGGTATTGTGGGCCAAATTAATGATTTGGTTTTAAACTCGGATAATTATAAATCTTACACAAAAATTTTAGAAGGAGATAATACGACTTATCAATCAAACGTCTTGTTTTTCAGAGTCAAGAAATTTGAAGAAGGTTCCGGTACTCCAATTCAGAATTTCTGGATTCCAGCACAGAAGGGATACAGAGGTATAAGGTACATTGATACGCAAGTAAAATATGGAAAAATGTATCGTTATGAAGTTTGTGCGTTTAAATTTATTATTGGAACGGAGCAAGAGTTCTCTCAAAAGAAAACTGGAGTTATTGATTTTGATCAAGATCTGACAAAGTATAAAGAAGAAACTTCAAAAACTATAGATCAATTAAAAGACTTATCTGCTATCAGAAAGCAAGTAGAAGAATCTCTAGCATCAAATCCAATAGGATCCATTCTTTCCGCAAATTCTAATGACGTAATTTACGGTCAAATGGCAGATTACATTAACAAGAATAACATTGACATAGGTATGCTGAATAACACATCATTAATAGCTGATGACGCAGCGGTCATTGCCGGATTTATAAATAACTTATTCGACAATGGAGAAGCAGAATATAGAGGACAAAAAATTTCCTTAGATAATCTGACTGAAGAAGAAAAAAATGATTTGACACGTTTGCAATCTGCTTGGACGTGCTTGACAAACAATTGGGTTCTTTTGCAGGGTCCAACTGAAAAATCTACGTTGCTTGAGCTAGAAAGATCTATGAAAAATGCTGAAGTGATTTCGGAAATAAGAAAAATAATTGACAGGGAAAGAGAAGATAAGTTAATTGAAGATTTAAATGGAGATCAGCTAGATGCGATTCGAAGACAAATCTTACAAATCAGAACCATTCCTAGAATCAAAGGGTTCTCTTTCGATGAGAATCTGAATCCCGGCGACTCAGGCTTGGGTTTAGACGGTTACGCATACTACTCCTTTTTAAATCAAGACATAGCAAAGACTTTCAATCTCGAAGAAGAAGAATTAATTTCAATTTTACCTATCAGTACTGAAGCTTCAAAATCCTTTTACTCCACTCGCCAAGGATTGCTAGATAGAGATAAATTTGAGTTAAATGATTTTTACTATGAGTATTTTAGAAGCGAAATGTCCTCTATTGAATCAATCATCAATGAATATCTAGCATGTTACGACGTATTTTTAGAACTTGGGGCCTCAACTGACATAACCTTAGATTACAAAAGGATTAATCAATATAATCTAGTTGTCGAAACCAATCCATCGATAAAATTTGTAGAACTTCCGTATTACAGTAGTGAGGGTATGATTTTGGACAATCCTCCAATTTATCCAAACGTTAATGTAGTTACATACCGAGGCGTTGCAGATAGGTTGTCATTTTTTATGAACTCTGGTCAAGGTCAGATCGAAGTAGATCCTGTAACTTTTTCAGAATCAGAAATACAGTTTTATCAAGACTACAGAAAATCCAAAAAATTAAACGATTTCCAACCTATTCTGTATAAATCTGATGAGATAGAAAATTTGGGAACAACATTTGAAATAAGAAGGCTAAGTGTTCCACCAACCGGCTATGAATCTTTTGTAGACGCAAGGGTTAATACTGTTTCTCAAAGCCTTACTGATGGACGTATCTTACCAGCTGCGACATTCGATGATCAACTAGAGAGCAATACAAAATACTATTACATTTTTAGAGTAGCCGATAGAAGAGGTATCTTTTCTTATCCTTCTAACATTATGGAAATAGAAATTGTTGAAAATAGTGGAATAATTTACCCACTCATTCGACCATATGAATTCCAAAAAGAAAAAACTGATACAACCAAAAACTTGAAAAGACTACTAAACGTAGTGCCAAGAATAACACAAGTATTTCCTCCCGAAAATACTTCAAGCTTTGACGGTATTCCTTCTGGAGACACAGGAGTGCTTGGCAGAGAATCAGAAAGTCTTTTTGGAAAGAGTTTCAAATTGAGACTTACCTCAAAAAAGACAGGTAAAGTTGTTGACTTGAATTTAGAATTTAAAGCTAATGTTGTGGAAACAGCAGAGGCAGAATAATAAACTAAAATGTTTTTGAAAAATACATTTTTTCAAACTATTTATTATGTAAAAAATTATTTAATCATTAAGAGGGCTTAAAATGTCATTTTTAGATAACAGCGGCGATATCATTTTGGACGCTGTATTAACAGATGCAGGAAGAGAAAGGTTGGCAAGAGGAGATGGCAGTTTCAAAATTGTCAAGTTTGCTCTTGGTGACGACGAAATTAACTACGAGAACTACAATGGGACAGACCTTAGAGGTTCTGCTTTCTACGATATTGAAATTCTACAAACACCAGTTCTCGAAGCGTTCACAAACAACACTTCTAGCATGAAATCAAAATTAATCACCATTACAAGAACAAACTTGCTATATTTGCCAGTTATCTTGTTTAATGATGGCGGCGCACCCACTGCTGGTGGTACTAAATTCTCTGGTGTAACTGCCTTGGGTGAAAACATTATTTTGGTAGGAGTAGATACAGAAACGCAAACAAAACTCGCGCCTGCCGCTGGAGCATACGATGCATCTACTTCAACTTCTTCTCCAATTGTCTTAGATCAGGGCCTGAACACAACAGCGATTTCTATAGATACGAACATACCGGAAGATTTGAACGAAAGTCAATATCAAATCCAAATGGATAACAGATTGATTTCCTTGACAACTCCAGATGCTGCATCCCCATCTGTCGCAACAGTTTCTTTTGTGGATGATGATTCTATCGCATCTTATTCTGTATCTTCTGGAGATTATGTTAATCAAATTGCTACATCAAGTGTCAGTGTAATTGCTGGCCCAAGAGGAACTAGGCTAAGGCTTGGATTAAGATCATCTTTGGATTTACAATCTAGCACGTACTTGTTTACAACATTGGGCGGCGAAGTCACCAACAGTGTGACTTCCAAAACATACTATTACATCGATACAACTGTACGAATCACAGGCTTGACGACAGGAAATAGTATCGATTTGCCCATTAGATTATTGAAATTTAAACCATAATAGGATTATTAAAACATGGCTACAACATTTAAAACTTTAGTATTAGACAAGGACGTTGCAAATACGCGAACAATGCTTCACGAGGCAATTCCACTCACAGGAACAATCGTTTCTGGAACTTACGCAGATGAAAACATTAAGGACTATGCACACGGAATGTTTCAGTCTGTTTATGATTATCCCTATCTAAGTTCTTCAGCGAACCACATCTTCGATCTTACTGTTGGATATTCAGCCAATTCTGGCATGAATGACGCAGCAAACGTTCAAAATAGTAAAAAGATCAACATCTACAACCAAATGGCACAAGTTTTGGTTGGTTATGATGAAACGGGTGCAATTAGAGAGTTTGATGAAGATGGTAACTTGGCCGGTGGTGGTGCAAAGCTTCAAGAGTGTCTATTTGTTAACTTCTCAAGATTGCTGACAAAAGACGAAATTAAGAAAGGCTCTTTTATCATGACAGCCTTGACAGGCGGTACACCAGTCGCTCCAACAGATACTTTGACAATTTCTGATTATGGCGCAGCAAGCACTTATTTAACAAATTCTCCAGCGGGAGAATATGCCATCCTTTATGATAACCCAGCTGCAACTGCATCAGACCGAGTTGGTCTACTTTATTATCAAGCTGGTATCGCTGTATTGACTGCATCAGTATTTGATGGCACCTTCGGAGCACCCGGAGCAACCTATGACACTTCATCTATCGATGCAGTTTTAACAGGGTCAGAAATTTCTTCATCTTGTGACGGTATCAGAAACCGCTGGACAGATTGCGACTACAACAATACTACAGAATTAAATTCTACAATCTATTTCTGTAGAGCAGCTTCAAACGAGTTCAATTATAGCTCTAATCCAACATACTTGGATTCTGGAAGTAAAATTAGAGTCAAGAACGAATCAACAGATGCCCCGTCTTCTTACATTACAACAATTGGTTTGTATTCTGAAGACAATGAATTGTTGGCTGTAGCTAAAATTTCAGAGCCACTCAAGAAAGATCCGACAAACGAACTAACATTGCGCGTCAGATTAGACTACTAATACGGTCAAAAAGATAGGGCATACTATTTACAGGTGTTATGACTTTTAAAAAGCTTGAAAGTAAAGATATTTTGTACAATGTTCTGGAAACAAATCCAGAGCAATTGTTCGAAATTCATGACTCAAAAGTCTATAGAAATAAGCAAACCCACATCGTTGGAGAATTTACAAGTTCTGTTCCCAATGTTCCAACCGGGTTTGTTTCTTTGTATGAGTTGAATGTTGATAGAAATGAGACAGATACTGGACTAGTTTATCCTTTCGTCACAAAAGACGGAAGCTTGGTTGGAACCAAGACCATCTCTACCACATCATTCAACAATGATTTTCTGTACGGAGATACTATTTCCGGTAGCTATCCGCTATCTTCAAGTATAAAAAGAGATTATTATCAGCTAGGACAGGCTAGGCCAGAGGTAGATGCTCTTAAAAACACTTTAAATAATTATTTAATTAGAAGTAGGCAGTACGAGTACAGTTCATCATATGGAAATAAAGCTACTCAACCTTTGAATCTCATTTCTATTCCTTCAATCTTGTATGGGAGTTCTCTAAAGCCTACAAGCTTGGAGATGAATTTCTACATTTCCGGTACTCTAATCGGAACACTCAAGGACGAATCCGGAAACGGAGAAATGATACAGACAGGCCCAGAAGGAAGTACTGGTTCTGGCTCTTGCGCTGGCGTAGCTCTTTATGACGAAGGTTTCGTTGTTCTTACTGGCTCTTGGCAGCTAGACAGTACAGCAAGAAATTATTTAAATGACCCCGGAAACCTTCGAGAGCCTTCGTGGTTATTCTTTGGCGTTGGCGCAAACGATGGAATTCCAGCCGGAACCATTCCTTCATCAAGTTATTCTATGGAAATGAAGGGTGTTAACAGGATTCCGACTTTAACAATGTTTGCTCATGCCGACAAGGGTGAAATGAATCACTCAAATAACCCGACATACGTTACCTTTGGCCAAACAACAACACCAAATACAAGCTCTTACGTTTATGCAGAGCCAGCAAATCTGTCGATCAAGAACATTGTTAGCTCTTCTTACGCTGATCCTAGCGGATCTTTTCAGAAAACAACATACATTTCCAAAATCGGCATTTACGATGAAGATAAGAATTTAATAGGCATTGCAACGATGGCATCGCCAATTAAGAAAACTGAAAACAGAAATTTGACATTTAAATTAAAATTGGATATTTAATGATTCTAGGATTAGATGTGAGCACGAGCATCATAGGTGTTTGTTTGCTTAAAGATGACAAGGTTGTAAAAGCAGATTATATTGATTTGAGAAAGATCTCTGGTCTCTTGCACAAAGCAAAGGCAGTTGAAGATTACATAACTCATAATTTAAAAGAAGAAGAGATAGAGTACATCTTTATCGAACAAGCTCTCATGTTTTTCAGAAGAGGCGGATCAACAGCAAAAACAATGTCAATACTTCAAAACTTTAATGGTGTTGTTTCTTGGCTGTGTTTCAAGATGCTAGAACTAGAACCAAATTATGTAACCCCAATTTCAGCACGCTCAAAATGTGGCATCAAAGTGCCAAGAGGAAAGAAAGCTAAAGATGTGGTCATGGAGCACTTTTTGGAAACTGGCGAATTTCCAATAGACTATACTCGCTACGGAAATGTGCAGAAATATTGCTATGATATTGCAGACGCTGTAGTGGTCGCCAAAGCCGGGTCAAAAATAATCCTTGACACGTAGAAAATAGTGTGTTATATTAAGAGTATGAATGAGAAACTTTCTATACTTCACAACATCCTTGGCAAAAGTTATAAGTCAAATGATGAGCATTTGTTTGCATGTCCTTATTGTGGCCATTATAAAAATAAATTTTCCGTAAATGTTGAGAAGAATGTTTATAAATGCTGGATTTGCGATGCACGAGGTAAGAACTTATTTCGCGTAGTTCGTCGGTTTGGCAGTTTTTCTCAACAAGAGAAGTGGAAAGAGATTACTGGCTTCAAGCAGGATCTGGGAGAATTTGATAGATTATTCGAAGTAGAAGTTGTCGTAGAGCAACAAGAGCAGACTATCCAAATACCACAGGGTTTTCAGACTTTGACAAAAGATTCTAATAGTAAATCTCACCAGAGAGCTGTCAAATATCTTGCAGAGAGAGGTATTGGAAATTATGACATCCTAAGATGGAAAATGGGTTACACAACCGAAGGTCAATTCAAGAACAGAATTATTATCCCATCTTTTAATCTTAAGGGTAATTTAAATTATTTCATTGCCCGAACTTTTTCTGGAGATTATCGCAGGTACATGAATCCTCCTGTTTCCAGAAACATCGTCTTTAACGAACTCTATATAGATTTTGACGAAGAGGTAACGATTGTAGAAGGCGTATTTGATGCCATCAAAGCAAACAATGCAGTGCCAATCTTAGGATCTACAATCAGAGAAACATCAAAGTTATTTCGAAAAATTGTCAAACATGATACCCCGGTGTTATTAGCACTGGATCCTGATGCACAAAAGAAATCAGAAGCTATTAAAAATTTATTTTTAAAATACGGAATAGAGGTAAGAGAGATAACGTATCCAGATGAAAGAGACATCGGAGACATGTCCAGAGAAGAAGTTTCAGTTTTAAGCCAGAACGCGCATTTTGTGAAAAGCTACGATAGCTTGATCAATGCAATTTCTGCCATTTAATAGGAGATTAGATTTGAAGTTTGCCCACATTGCAGATACCCATATTAAGAACCTGAAGTACCACCATGAGTATGGTATTGTTTTTGAAAAGCTATACGAAACGCTTAGAGAAGAAAATGTAGATTACATTATTCATTGTGGCGACATCGCACACACTAAGACACAAATCTCTCCAGAATTTGTAGAAATGTGTACAAAGTTTTTCAGAAATTTGGCAGATATTGCACCAACGTACATTATCTTAGGAAATCATGATGGTAACTTAAAGAATTCTAGTCGTCAAGATGCGCTGACACCTATTGCAGACGCACTGGCACACCCTAGACTTCACTTATTGAAGAATTCTGGAGAAGTTGTTCTGGATAACTTCGCTGCTATCAACGTTTTGTCTGTGTTTGACGAAGATAATTGGGTATCACCATCAGATCCAGACAAGGTAAACATTGCCTTGTATCATGGGTCAATTTCTGGTGTAAAAACTGACACTGGCTTTATCATGACTCATGGAGAACACCCTATTGAGATCTTCGAAGGGCATGACTATGCTTTCTTGGGAGACATCCACAAGACAAATCAGACCTTAGACGAAGATGGAAGAGTACGATACTGCGGATCTACAGTTCAACAGAATCATGGTGAGACAAATGACAAAGGATATTTGGTTTGGGACATCAAAGACAAGAAAAATTTTACTTGTAAGCACATCGAGCTTAAGAATCCTATTCCTTTTATCACCGTTAATCTAACGCCAAAAGGAAAAATGCCAAAAGGAATTCAAGTACCAGAAGGGTGCCGCCTTAGACTTGTAACTCAGAACAGTTTGCCTTTGGACGTTATGCGTAGAGCCAAGGACATTGCCAAGCGTCGATTTAAACCAGTATCGATCACTCACTTGAATAGGTCTCAAGGCGAACGCGGAACCGTGCAGGACATGACTGGTGAACTAGAAGTACAAGACCTTCGAGACATCTCCATTCAAGAAAAGCTGATCAAGGGGTTTCTGAAAGATTACGAAGTCGAAGACGGTCTTATGAATAAGGTTCTAGCCTTGAACTCTAAATATAATAAGATTGCTGAAGATAATGAAGAGATTTCTCGAAATGTAAACTGGAAGCTTCGTTCTCTTGAGTTCGATAATCTTTTTAATTATGGTGAGTCTAATTCTATCAACTTTGACAACCTAGATGGGATTGTTGGTATCTTTGGGAAGAATTATTCTGGTAAGTCCAGTATTATCGACTCTCTTCTTTTTACCGTATTCAATTCAACATCTAAGAACGACAGAAAAAATCTTAATGTCATTAATCAAAACAAAGAAGAATGCTATGGAAAGGCGACGATTTCAATTGGAAATTTAGATTATACTATTGAAAGAACAGCTTCAAAATACATCAAAAAGCTCAAGGGAGACACTACTCTTGAGGCCAAGACAAACGCTGATTTTAATGTGTATTGCCCAATCGAAGACGGCTTTGAGAGCCTCAATGGGACGACTAGGAACGAAACTGATAAAAACATTCGTAAAGTTTTTGGCAATCTAGATGATTTCCTGTATTCCTCGATGGCCAGCCAGCTTGATTCTCTTTCCTTCATCAAAGAAGGCTCAACCAAGCGAAAAGAAATTTTAGCCAACTTCTTGGATCTCAAATTTTTTGACAGTAAATACAAGTTGGCCAATGAAGACGCAGCTCCTATTTCAATCGAACTTAAGAAGCTTCAAGACAGAGATTTCAATCAAGAAATTCTAGAAGTAAGAATGGATTTGAGCGAAAAAGAAGAAGAATTGAAGAGTCAAAAGCTTGCTTGTCAGGAATACAAGGCCCAATCTAAAGAGTGTGTAGGGAAAGTTTCTTCAATTAAAGAAAAGATCCGTTCAATCCCCGCAGAAGTTATCGATGTTGTAAAGGTTAGAAATCAGCTTTCTAGAAAAAAGAGCCAAATGGTTAGCACTAGAGATCAGATTCAGTCTGACAAAGCTGATAGAGATTCCAAGAAGAACGAATACAAAGCCATTTGTGACTTTTTAGGAACCTATTCTAAAGAGTCTCTTTATGGAGAGCGACAAAACATTCAGAAATTGCGTGATGATATTGTTGACTTAAGAGGTAAACTAAAGAAAGAAGATGAAGATCATTCGAGAAACTCGAAGCGCGTTCAATTGCTGGAAGGAATTCCTTGCGGCACTTCTTTTCCTACGTGCAAATTCATAAAAGATGCCCTCGTTGCAGAAGCAAATATTCCAGAGAATAAAAAAAGAATAGCCTCTTTAGAGGCTAGTATAAGCCTTATTGATGAACAAGTGAGTTCTCTAGATCCGCAGCTTGTTGAAACAAAGATTCAGGCATACGAGAAGATTGTATCAGAAAGAGATGCACTATCTAACACAATAACAAATTTGGATCTCAAGATCGACAAAAACGAAGCCTGCATCTCTACATTGCTCGTAGAGATCGAAAGATTGGAAGATAAGGTTTCAGAATACGAAACAAACAAAGACGCTATTGAGAATCTTGAAGCCTTAAACTCTGAACTAGCTTCCTTAGAGTTTGACCAGAAGAGCTACGAAATTAAAAGCGAGAATTGCAACAACCAAATCTTAAATTTATACAAAGCTGTTGGATCTGCGGAACAAAAAGCAGAACAAATTATAGATCAAAAGCAATCTTTTGAAATTTTGCAAGAAGAATATTCTGCTTTTGATCTTTATAAGCAGTGTATGCACCCAAACGGGATTGCTTTTGATGTAATTCGTAAGAAACTTCCCGTAATTAACGAAGAGATTGGGAAAATTCTGTCAAATATCGTTGATTTTGAAGTATTTTTTGAAGATGATGGCAAAAGACTGGACATTTTCATAAAGCATCCATCTTATGACCCCAGACCTCTTGAGATGGGTTCTGGTGCAGAAAAGACAATTTCTGCCATGGCAATCCGTTTGGCTCTTTTGAGCGTATCTAATCTTCCCAAGGGAGACATTTTTGTTCTCGACGAGCCCGGTACTGCTTTAGACGAAGAAAACATGCAAGGCTTTGTAGACATTCTGTCTATTATCCGAAATTATTTTAAAACAGTTTTATTAATCTCGCATCTTGACACGTTGAAAGACTGTGTTGACATGCAAATAACAATTGACAAAAAAGACGGCTATGCATCCGTTAATGCATAAGAAAAAAGGAGAAAAATGTCAGTATTAACACAAGATACCAATTTTACCAGTTATCAGAACACAGAGGAGATAGGTCCCGAGGCCCCATCAGTATTTAATGATGGGTTTGAAAAAGGTCCATCTCAGACGGGATTCTTTATTTATTCCGAAGAACCATATTCATTATGGTTCAACGACGGTAATGGCTGGATTCTTCATCAGGAATTTACAGTGGCAAATTTAATTACTGGAACAAACTATGCTTGGGGAGAATATACAGCTGCTTATATAGAGACTGTGACTAATGATGCTCTCACAATCCACGTTAAGCCCCGAACTGGAGACCTTCTTATTGATGGGAACATTGGAGATGGTGCAAATCAGCACGATACACTTATCGTTTCTGGAAATTCAATTAGTGCGAACGTTGTCTCACCACAGGCAGTGCCTTCATCTGGTGTCTTTGCTTGGGACGGTCAAAATACTGGGCTTGCCCTACAAGCCGGTGAGTTTTCTTGGAGTGGAGAAGCCATATACGACGCTATTACAAGTATAACTTTTCACAAGACTGATGCAAACGGCACAGATCAATCAGAATTTTTAGATCAATACTTAAATGCTGAGTCTGGACAAATAAGATTGAATCTTGATGCCCACCCCGGCCATAGAAATGTTTATCAGATCGTCGGGGCAAGCCTAGACGCAAATAATCATTATAAATTTGATGTATACAATGTATCAATGGATGAAATAGCTGTCACATCAGGGGATTGCACTGTATACTTTGTACTTGTTGGAGAACAAGGTCTACAAGGACCAGCAGGTGCCGAAGGTCCAGCAGGTCCAGCAGGTCCAGCAGGTGCAAATGGGACGAGTGGAGATATGGGCGGAACAATGACAAGCCACATTATTCCAGATTCGAATGAAGCATATGATTTAGGAAGTGCAGAATACAAAATTCGTCACCTTTTCTTATCTG
>WLWG01000226.1_pt1 | contig 61493 bp, 103 predicted proteins | sample 6712871 | NCBI WGS metagenome assembly WLWG01 (sample SAMN12718693, study PRJNA515312) | sponge metagenome | isolation source: marine sponge | host: Mycale hentscheli | place: New Zealand: South Island, Marlborough, Capsize Point | collected 2003-05-01 | reverse complement strand
GTTTGTGCTGTCATTCCTGCAGAAGGTGTTCTTGATGCAGGCAATGTACAAAATACTGTTTTAGTACCAGCTGAAAAGTCGACTAACGCATCTGAATTAGATGAAGAAATAATTGTATCTCTAGATAAAGTATCAGTTGCTGCATCGGTTACTGTACCAATACCAACTTCAAATTCTGCTGTACCGTCATTAGAGATTGCATAGTAAGTTTGATTGCCATCACCAACACCAGAAACAAAACTCTCGAATCCTACTTCAGCACCGGCTAAATCGAACGTACCAGTCCCTGTCGTAGTAGATGTTTCTTTTACTCTGTCGTTGAGTGCAAATGCCATTACTATTTCCTTTTAATTATTACGCGTCGCCAAGTCTAATGATTGCATTAGTAGAATCAGCAGTTGGAAACTGAACAACGAAATCTCCGTTAGTTGCAGTTTTATCTCCGCCAAAATCTAAAACTAATACAGCCTCATTACTTGTTCCTTTATAAATCAGAGCACTATCAGCAGTTAAAGTTACAGATGAAAAAGTTAAATCTGCAAAGTCAACATAACCAATGTTACTTGCGATAGCTACACCATTATTAGTTAAAGTATTACCACCCGCTGTATAGTTTGTACCAGATGAAGAAACTTCATTAGTAGTTGTATATGCAGTTGTAGCCGTACTAAAACCAGAGATGTCACTGTAAAGTGCAAGTTTGAAAGTTGATCCACCAGAATCAAAATCAAACACTCCACCAAGTAGGTCTGTTTTAAAAGAGTCAGGTACTATATTTGCCATTTTATTTTATCTCCTTAGTATTTTGATGGTGATTCCGATTTCATAGTGGAACGAACTACACCATCTTGCCATTCATCCCTACGTCTTCTGCCTTGTTGTTCGATTGAATACGAACTAGCTGCTTTTGAATAAGCCTGCTCATAATATTGTAACATATCTGCAGGACCTTTCAAGTAGCCATATGCTTCTACCAGACTTGCATACAAAAGTAAATCTTGATATTTATTAGATGTGTAAGTACCTTGAGTACTACCTGGTGAAGCTGTTATAGAGGCTGGCTGTTTAGTATAAGCCATAGTAATTAAATAAGTGTTATCAGGCGTAGGTGAAACTACCCAAAAATTAGCATCCCAGTTAGCATAATACTTAGGAAGTCCTGATTGAGTTCCTGGTGTATTATAATATTCTGCCATAAAAGAAGTATCTCTTTTATCTAAAAAAACTTGATTTCCAGATGAATCTGTTAACTGTAGATATCTAATAAATCTTAAATCAGATGGAATAGTTACATATCTATTTCCAGATTGTAAATTTGATGTTGCATAAAATCTATTATCATCAGAGTCTACTTCTCTATAAATTCTGTTTTCAGCATTTTTAATTATTGTATTTAAAATACCTGTATTTAAAACAGAGCTATCTACTTCTGTATAGTTTCTAATATCATCTTGTAAATTTGTTAAAGTGTATGCCATTATGGTGTTAATGTGACAGGTCCTGCTGTTACTGTCATTCCTCCTGAATTTTCTGTTAAAGTTGCATTGCTACCACAATCAAAACTATAACTGTTCGTATTAATAACAGTTATACTAAATCCTGCAGCATTTTCAAATAAAGAATAAGCTAATCCCCCTGGACTTCCATCTACATTTCTAAATACAACTATATTACTTGTTGATCTTCCGTGAGAAGATTCATTAACTATCACAGTGCTTGATCCAGATGTTAGACTAAATGGATTTGGCTGTAGTAAATTTGGTGTTGCAGGTTCTACTCTTGCAGGTCTTGCTTTTGGTAATCCTTGTCCATCGGCCGTGAATCTTTTAGGCTCTAACTGTGGATGCTTAGGCTCGAACTCCGAATAATGGACAAAGGCTCCATTCCATTCAGTAACCATTTCAGAATATGGAAATGCTTGACCACTTCTATCTGATATTGCCTGTGCGTATTTTCCTCTAGATAAATTAGACATTTGGATAATAAGTTTTTGGAGTTATATATGTACTTGATGATGAGCCATCTTCTTCAAGAGCTCTATTTAATTCATCTTCATATAAAAGTTTTAATGCTTGTATTCTTTCAGGTGCAAATTTAACTGCCAAATAATATGCAAGTCCTGCTAACATACATGGTACAAATCTATAAGGAACATCTGCATCATTACTATAATCCCCTGCATCTTCAATTCTTTTTGTGTAATAAAAATTTATAAAGTTACCTGCTTCAGAAGATCCGGGTGTTAAATATAAAGTGATAGTAATTTTATCTATAAATCTTTCAACAAAGTATTGTGTAGGTTGTCCTTCTGAATCTTTATTTGATAAAGCTTGATAAGCTGATCTATTAATTTTTGTTAAAGGTGTATCTATAGAAGATGCATTCCTATAAGAGCACTCCAATATATCATCAACGCCATATATACTAGTGGGGTCAGAAATCCCATCACTTGCCGAACGATACATTGTATAAACTTTTTGACCATCTATTAACGTTATATTATTACTTCTAACCTCCCAATAATGAAGACCCCGATTGGCCCATTCTTGGAACATTATGTTTAAGGAACGTCTTGCTCCTTTTAATTGGTTTCCAGATACTCCTTCTATCCCAATTCTTTCATAAGCTTCTTCTACAATATCAGCTATAGAAAAACCTTTTTCAAAAGTTGTTGTACCGGAAGTAGTGTTAGCCATCTAACCTCCTATGATGTTAAACCTGGTCCTGAATACTTGTCTGTAAATAATGTATAAGCAGTTACATTTGTTTTTGTTTTACAAAAAATACCTTTTGGAAATAAAATTCCATCTTCAGGAAAGTTTAAAGTTAAAACATCACCACTTGGAACATCTGCAAATAATAAAGTAGCTCCAGCATTTGAAGTTGTAGTTAGTTCTAAAACACCTGCACCAACACCATCTGAAGCTATTGAAATAGCTCTTAGTCTAATAGGTTGTGCAATAATTGCTGCAGCACCTGCTGCTGCCGCCGATCTAGTTGCTTGTATATCACCTTTACTTGCCATAATTTTTTCTCCTTAAAATTTTATGTGGGGCCAAAGCCCCACACTAATTATTTATTATACTGCTGCAATACCAGTAGTAACATCAATAAAGCTAGTTCCATTGTAGAAACAAAGTGATCCAGTTACACCTGAACCAGTTGCATCAGAAATGTAAATAACTAAACCAGTTGCTGGTGAGTCAATAGCTGCTGCTTGTACTAATGTGTATGAAGGTGCAACAAAACCGTTATCTGATTTTACTGGACCTGAAAATGTAGTTTGTGCCATGATTATTCTCCTAGTTAAATTCTACATAGTCTCTAGGCCGTCGACTATACTGCGTCCATGCAGAATATTAATTTATGTATAGTGATTAATTTATATATTAAATTATTAAAAAGTGCAAGGAATCCCTACAACAAAAAAGCTTTTTTCAGCGATGTTTAAGTTCTAATTAACCAGCAAAAAGATGGATCTCACCATCTTTAGGATTATTATGAACTTGAGCTTCTTGTTCTTTGATGATTGATCTAATTACTCTTTTGATCTCATCACCTAAAACAGACATTTCTGGTGTTATTTTTCCTTTGTTCTCAAGAAATAACTCGTTCCAATTAGACTCGAGTTTCAGTTTCTTTGCGAACAGTACCATGTTGTCCTGAGCCATCAGTAACCTCCTCATAGGTTATATAAAAATCATTTGAAGTACTAGTGTACTGCAGATCATTTTTTTCCCACTGTATATCAGATTTTCCTAGAAAGTCAATAATAGGTTTGTTTAGCTCATCGGCGTCATTTATCTCTTTTTCACTTTCTATTTGAAATTTAGTTTGAAGGTATTTGGTAAAGATTTTTATTGAGTATTTGTATTTCATAAGTTTGTCTTTCTATCAAAAAAAAGGGGCCTCATCAAGAGGCCCCTTAAATTAATTAATACTATTAAGTATTAAGCACCTTCAACACCGAAGATACCTCTAGGGTCTGATACACCAAATGAGTATCTTTCTCTAGCTTTGTATCTCATGTTACCAGTATCGAAGTCACCTTCCATCTTAGTAGAGATAGGTGATCTTTCGAAGTACTTCATACCATTTGGCACGTCTGTAACAATGTAGAACGCATCAGTATCTGTTAGGAAGTTGTTAACCACGTAACCTTGTGGAATCATTCCCATAGAACCAATTGCATTGATATCGTTATCAGCAGTTCCAACTCTCTGAGCAGATTTCATTAATCTCTCTGCAGTGAACTGAAGTTCAGAAGGAATAATCATTTTAATTCCTTTTGCAGCGATCTTAAGACCTCTCTCATCAGTCATCGCAGCGATGTCGATTAAAGACTGTTCAAGAGAAGTTTCGTTTAAGTCTGCTTGAGTAGTTAAAGTGTTTTTGTAGCTACCAGCGATTGTCGGGTGAGCAGTGTTAAATAAAGAAACACCGTCTCCTGAATCGAAACCATCAGTAGTTGGTAATCCTTGAATTAAAGGATTAACAGCTTTAACTTGTTTTGTTTGTGCCATACTTCTAGCCAACGCTTTTGTATATCTAGACGAAAGTCTGTCGTACAAATTGTCTTCAATTGCTTCTTCAGTAATTGAAAATGCTAAAGCTACAGTCTCGTGAGTGTATCTTGCAGTGAAAGTCTCTTGAGCATTGTCAAAAGTAACACCAGAACCCTCAGGTTTAACTTGTGCTTGAGCAAAGCCAGATAACATTACTTCTTCTTCAAACGCTCTGTCTGAAGTTTCTTTAGTGTAAATAGCTTCGTGTTGGTTTTCGTATTGTTTGTATTCCAGTCCGAATAAAGCATTCAAACCTGGCTCTAGTTCTTTTACTAGTTGTGATCGTGATATTGCCATAATTTATACTCCTTATACTCCGGCTGATTGTTTTAAGAAATGCTCATTGATCGTTACAACAGCGTTATCATTAGCAGAGCTAGCGTCGTTGTTTTCTGGATCTTTTGAGATTCCTATTATTTTAAATTGTGCCGCGTCAGCTGCCATTGTAGCAGATAACTCAACATTAGATACACCATCATGAGCAGAGCCCGCTGAATATGTATCCATGTCCGCACAGTTACCAATGTTTGTTTGGGCTACTGTACCAGCACTTTGTATTTCAAACCTCTCATAAGGATCGTCACTTACGAATCCAACGATGTCTGTTGCAGCGTTTGATCCAAGTAAATAATTACCCCATGTAGGTTTGCTTGTCGATGCGTCGGTATAGAATACTCCGTTCAAAGAACCTAGTAAAGCACTTCCAACAGTTCCAACTACTAATTCACCATCTGAATCCAGCATAACTGGGTCTCCATGGTAAATTGCAGATGAACTAGCTGCAATGCTATACTCAGATAAACCTTGAGCGTCTCTATTCTGACCAACTTTTCCAATTGCTTTCAATCCGAAAGCAGCGTCTTTGTTTGCCATAGTTTTATACTCCTATTAAGTTTATATTATTTTCAATGGTTAGAAATTGTTATTAAACTATTTCTTAGTACCACCAAAAGTTACACGTGTCTGTCGATCAACATTGATCGGCATACTTGGGTGCTGTTCCTTCATAAGATCGTTTTCTACTGCTTGATCCTGCTCTTTACCCTGATCTGAGTAATATTGAGCTCTAGATTCTGCAATCTCTTCGGGTACCCTTGTCAGCACAAGGCCACCAACTCCGATCACTCCCGCGTATTTACCTTCTCCAATGATTGGATAATCAGAATCTGGGTATTCATCAGAACGAACAAGTTCGTATCCTGATCTTAATCTTCCAGCGACATTCTTAGTGTCTTGGAAACCCATAGATTCAATTCTCACCCATCTATGTCGAAACCCATTAGGGGCCGGGGGCGCATCTAAAGATGACGGTGGAGTCCAGACTTTTTTTCGAGTTTCTTTTTCTCTAGTCTGACTCGCACGAGAAGTTCTATTGTTTTCGTTTTCGTTACTCATATGCATTTACTCCTTCGTGATTAGTTTTAATTGTTTAGCATAATCTTCAAGTGGCACACCTAATTTATTAGCAATTGCTACCTGTGACGGCGTGAGTCTTACAGTTTTGCGACCAGGTTTACTACTTCTGTTCGCCGAAGCGACAACCTGAGTAGGTTTACTTGTCGTATTTGTATTTACACTACCAAATTTATGCGGGAATTCAAGTTTTATTCTGCTATCAATTTCAGAATAATACTCGTCTGATTGTGGGTCATAACCTTCCTCTTCAACAAGCTTTTTATGCAAGCTGAATGCGGTATAAGTCATAGCCTCATCTTGACCAAACCAGGTGTTTTTACTAGCCCAAGTTTGAGCTTTTGGATCTGGATTGATCGGTTGTTCCTGAGTTTGAGCAGGTTGAGCTTGAGGTTGTTTTACCTCAGTTTCTTGTGCTTTTGGTTCAGGTCTGGCTTTTAACTCCATAAGTCTTGCTTCTTCATAACCAAGTTTTGATATCTCAGTTTGAGCAGCTACTTCTGCTTTTAAATCGCCATCTTCTCTTGCCTTAGCTAGTTTACTAGCTGCAGATTCCATAGAAGACTTAATCCTACTTTCCATCTCAGTTACATAACCTGTATCTAATTTAGAATATTTAGATTTAAGAAGATCTTGTTCCGTTTGAACTTTTTTTGCGTATTGCAAAGCCGCTTCTTCACGTCTTTCTGCTTCACGCATTTTTCTAGTTAACTTCGCTATTCTTCTTTTTACTCCTTCAGAGTAATCTTCTATTTCTTTTTTCTTTTCTTCGTCAGCTTTCTTTTCTTCTGTTCCTTGGTCCGTGGTTGTATCTGCTTGAACAGTAGACTGCTCATCAGGTTTCTCAGGTGAGTCATTGGACTCAGTATTGTTGTCAGTGTCATTTGATACCTCTACTTCTGGTGATTCGGTTTTTACTTCTTCCGGTAATTCAACCTCGGCTCCAGGACCAGATGTATCTATGTCAACTGTCTTAGCTTCTTGTTCTTGCATAGTATGCTCCTATGTTAAAATTGGTGGAAAATATCTTCGGGGTTTTCCACTGTGGCTAATACTTCATCATCATTTAGAAGTCTAACCTCCCCGCCATCTATTTGAATTCTAGATCCTGCATAACGTGCAAAGATCACCCAATCCCCCTTCTTGCACCACGGACCTTCAGGAAATTTTTCCTTGTCATAACAATGAGGTCCCATGGACAATACTAAACCACAAGTCGATGCAACTTGTGATCGCTCAATAGATTCATCAGCTAAATAAATACCACCCTTAGTTTTAGCTTTCGCTTTAAAAGGTAATACAATCATTCTCCAACCGGTTGGTTTCGGAAGTTTATCAGTTGACTTATCTTTTATTGAATTGTGTTTATCTACAGCTTCATCAGCTTTTTTATTTTCTGCTTCGTATTTTTCTTCAAGCGCTAATTTAATCTTGGGGCTTTCCGAAGTCGACGACGTTTTCTGGTCTTTCAGTTTCATATTTTTTATCCTCCTTTGGATTTAGCAGGTTTGAAATCTCCTGATCGATTAATTGATACGCATGTGCTTGTCCTAAAAGATATTTATAATTCTCCATATCTTTGACTCCACCAGCAACCATGGTATCACCTATTTGCTGATAAGAAGTTCTTAAGTTCTTTCTGAATTTACTCAAAAAACCTTCAAAGGTCAATTGTTCTTTTGCCATTAGCAGTTCCACTTTCTTAGGGATTTATTAATTCTACTATTGGGATCCCTAGCCGTTTTAGCAGATGTTAGTCGTTTTTTCATGCCCGTCATACGAGCGCAAAAACTTTTTCTTCTTTTAGCAGCTTTAGATCCAGCTTTTAATTTAGATGGTTTAGTAGTTACTGCTGTTTTTAATTTTGAACCAGGGTTAGCTTTTCTATAAGATGCAACACCTTTAGCATTTAAACCTCCTGATTTAGATTTACCTTCTTTACGTTGCCAAGCTGCTGTTTTTGCCATTATTTTTTCTTTATAAATGTTTTTACGTTAGTCGGTTTTCCACCAGGATTACCCGCTGCTCTTTTTCGTTTGACAGCAGATGCCTTTTGCCCTTTTGTCATCCGTGTGGCTTTTGCAAGTGGGACGCATTTTGGATACTTCCTTTTCGAGCCTTTGCTTCTCCCGCAAGGTTGATACTTCCCGTTCTTCTTCGGAGCTCCTATGTCTACCCATTTATCTTTGACCCATTTTCTTAGACCAGCTTCAGCCATTATTTTTTCTTTTTAGTTTTTTTCTTTTTGCCACCTGGTTTTATTTTACCAGAGCAAACTGCAGATCCATACATGTTAGCATATGCTGATGGATATACTTTAAATTTTCTCTTAGCGGCAGCTTTTCCTTTTGCACAAAGTTTAGCCATTATCTCCAACCTTTTTTTGCTTTTCTTGGTTTACCTTTTTTAACAAGTCCACCTTTTTTCATATTGTTTTTTCTAAACTCTCTAAAGTCTTCTGCCGTCATATCAATCTCATCTGCATTTGCAGGTTTAGAATCAAATAAAGATGAAGCTATAATTCCAAAGGGAGTATATTTTTTCATGCCATATAATTTTCTAAACACACTCGTTTTTTTAGGACCCTCTAAATCAAGTGAGCTCGCTTTTGCAAAAGCTTTAGTATATTTATTATTTTTTAATTTTTTTCTAGGTTCTGTTTTATCAGTCAAATTTTCTCTATTAGCTAGTTTAACAAAATCTCTTCTACTACCTTTTTGTTTTGCTAATTTTATAAATTTATCTCTAATAGACATTACTTTTTATCCTTTTTTCTTTTAACAACTATTTTACCATCTTTTTCTGTAACTTTCATACCTGCATTTTCAGTATGTTTTTTTAGTTGTTTATATTTTTCAGAAGGTGTTAATTTTTTAGGCACAGGCTCTCATTCCTTTTTTGTAGCCCATTCTTTTTGCAACTTTAGGAGCTTTCTTTTTTAAAGCTCTTATGCCTTTACCTTTTTTACCTGCTGGTATTTTCTTTTTTGGTTTCATTTTTTCTCCTTATTTTCTTTTTATTAAATCTGTTGCTTTTAATCCGTAAACCGAAGCAATGACACCTACAAAAATTGTTTGGTACCAAAATGGAAGTTGTGAAAAATATTCAAAGAATAATTTCATTTTATCCATCGCACTTGGGTCTTCCGAAAATACTGCCCACGCAAGTAATACTATTGGAGCCGACAATAAAAGTAAAATAAATTCGTCTTTCCAGTCTGAATTTCTAGATTCTAATAATTTACCCTGATAAGCTTCCTCACCTCGAGCCATTTTTTCAGCATGACGCATTTGTGCGTCCGCCATTAACATTTTTGTTTTTTGACGGTTCTTAAAAATGTGTGAGCCAGCTTGTGCGGCTAATTTAATTGCCGAAAACCACATATTAGTACCAAGTAGCTGTACTTTTCTTTTCTGCTAACATTCTTTTTTGACCTTTTACTTTATCAGTCATTAATTCACCTGCTTTTGGCGTTTGAATTTCTTTTCCGCCTTTTGGGTAACCAATTTCTGTTTTTGCAGAAGTCATTTTTTTATTTTTTTTCATTTTTTCTCCTAGGTTTACTCTTACCTGCTTCAGAAAGAGCAATTGCTATTGCTTGTTTCTTATTTTTAACACGTTTTTTAGATTTTCCAATAGGTAATTTACCTTTTTTAAATTCTCGCATAACTTTTGCGATCTTTTTTTCTGTTTTTGACATTAATTGTTTTCTTGTTGTTTTAAAGCGTGTTGTAAAACAGTTTTTTCAATAGATGTATCAGCTCTCAAGTTAGCTAACTCTTCATTTTGGTCTAATTTTTGTTGATCAGTCATTTGATTCATCATCGCTTTCATCTTCTCAACATTAATTCTCTCATCATCAACTTCACCTTTTCTAGAATTCTCTTGTGCTCTTATGTCAAGTTCTCTAGCTTTTAGTTTAGCAATAGGATCATTACCAAAATCACCGTTAAGTTTCTTTTCTTCTTGTAAAAACTCATCCATCATCTCTGCAATCAATACAGCTTTTCTAGATTCTATTTTCATATTCAATTGCATAACCATTTGTTGCATTTGTGGGTTTTGCATTGCTTGTGGATTTTGTTGCATAGCTTGTAGTTGTTGTATCTCTTGTGAGAATTCCATTTCAACTTGTTCTAAAGCCATTAATGAAATGTGTTCAAAGATATTTTTTTGTAATGCTGCATTAATTGGAGGATTATTTTTTGCAATATTAGTTGCCATAAAATTTAGGTGGGCTGTCATATGAGCTCTATGGTCTTGTCCTTTAAATGCTTGAAATGGAACACCACTTAATGAATCAATGTGTTCTAAAGATGGATCTTTAGGAGCCGGTTGAGGTGGTTTCTTTAAAACTAGGTCAATATTTTTTACACCTAATGCTTCATACATATTTCTATATGCTGCATATAAATTATGAATTTGTGGATTTGATTGAGCTAATTGTAATTCAGTTTGAGCTAAAGATATTCTTTGAGTTTGAGAAAAAATATTAGGATCAGCAACAGGTAAGATATCAATCTTATCATCAAAGTCTGCTTGCTTAATCATTCTTTGACCACCAACTACATCATATGGATATTCTTCTGGTAAATATAATTTAAATACACGTGATAATAATTTAAATTCACTTTTAAGACCAACATATAGTCTTTTGTGAATTGCAGACATTGTTCTGCTACCACGTTCCAACAAGGCAACTGTCGTTCCCACTGCAGCTTGTTGATTACCCTCACCTACTTGCATGTCAGCTATAGATGCAAAACGCTGACCAGCCTGTACAACGACGCCCATGAGTTGAAGAAGTGTTGCACTCGGCTCTTTAAATGGAAGTGTCATAAAAGCATCTCTTATGTTTCCACCAGGAGCATCTACATCCCTGAATTCACCAGGTTGTATTGATTGTGCATCATCTCTAATTCTAATTCCTCTTTGCTTAAATCCAGCAGGTAAATTTGATAATGTACCAGCATCCAATAATGATCTTAGTGCTGATGTTGCAGTTCTAGATAACCCACCAATCATGTGAATTAAACCAAAACCATAGAAACCTAATCCAGGTAAAAATTTAAAATGTACAAAATAAGAAATCTTTTTTCTTAATGGATCTCCTATTTCATAGTTTCTTCTAATCGATAATATTTCTCTAGAGTTTTCTTCGATCGTTACAATATAAGGTAGTTTTATACCAGTCATTTCCCCATCGGGTCCTCGATCTTCAAAACCTTCGATGTCTAGGTTAACATGACATTCAAGTAATGTGAAGATGTCTTCATTGTTTTTTCCTGTTTGTCTAATTCCCTCTAATTCATTTTCTTTTTTATCTAAATCTGTTTCATTATCATAACCAGGAGTTAGTTCTATATCTCTATAAAATCCTCCTACTTGTTGTTTTCTTAAATCGTTTCCAGAAGTTTTAATTCTATGAATAATTGATTCCGCATCATCTAATGAGGTAGCAGTGAACGGAACAATTAAATCATCGGCAGGAACAAACTTTGATACAGCTCTTCCTAATAATTCATCATAATAAACTTTTTTAAATGCAGAACCAGATAATGGTAAATAAAATAACATTTGATCAAACTCAGTTTCATACTCTGGCATTTGATCCATTAACTGATAATTCATAAATTCTTTTACACGTTCGGCTTGTGAAGTTTTTTCAGGACTTGGTGCGCCAACAGTTTGAGTTCTTACAGGTCCTTGAGCCGGGAGCAATTCTTTATAAGCCAAAGATTGAAATTGAGTAACTGCTTCTGCAAGGACTGGGTGTGTTGCACCTGAAGCTCCTTGGAAAGGTTCTGATTTTTGTTCGTACTTAAATCCTAAAAGATCTAAACCTTTTATGTAAGATTGTTCCCAATCTTGTCTTGAAGATTTATAATCTACATAGTTGGAAAATAATTCTGAACCAAGGGGCATTAGAACATCCTCTGGTAATAACTCAGCTAGATTGTCGTAGTGATTTTCAGTTTGAGCCTGGTTCATGGCTCCTGGTTCAAAATTAATTTCTACACCACCATCTTCCATGGGTGTAATTTCAGTGTCACCTTGATTAGGTAACTCTTCTTGTAATTCAATATTTTCTTCAGCCGCTTGTTCAGGGCCTTCAATTTCAATTTCTTTTCTAACTTCGTTTGGAAGTGCTTTGTCGATTTCTGCCATTAATTTTCTCCAGTTTTACATCTTTAACAGTATTATACTCAACATTCAAGCCTTGTGATAAAGGACCTGATTTTGGTGGTACGGTTGTTGTAAGTTTTTTATACTTACTTGGGTGTTTAAATATAAATGTCATTTACCAATAATAACTTCTTTTTTTTCTGGGAAGCTCTTCATCTCTATAGTCTTCTGGGTGAATAATCAACCCCCCTTGTCTAAATCTCATTAATGCTTGTGTTGTACTATCTACTAAATCATCATGATCTCCATATGGAAATGATGCACATTCTTCAATTACCTCTTGTGCAAATTCTTTATCGGTCGGTGCCCAAACCATACCAGACTCAAACAGTGGGGCGACACTATTTACACGGCTGTGTTTGTCGTTTCCTTTGGAGGGTGTATAATTAACAACAGGGATCCCCATCTGTCTGAGTTCGTATGTTAGTGGTAAACCAGAAGCTTTCGCTTCAACTAAAACTGTTTCAGGTTGCCAGTAATCATATTGTTCTTTAGCAACACGTCTAAGATCAGGAAACTCTAAACGTTCCTTCATTGCATCCAATAAAATTATATGTTGAGGATCTCCTTCATTTTCTTGAAAAACTCCCCAAGTGGTAATTGCACTATAGTCGGCTGTTTCTTTTTTAAGAAAGGCTGTATCATAACTTTGAATGACATGTTGTAGTGGGGGTAAATAATCCTTATCCCAATTTTTCCACCATTCTCTTTTTAACAATGCACCTTCTTCTGCAGTTGGGTTTTGCATATATTGTGCATTCCATTTTGCAATACCAGCAGATGCTTTTACTTTTTCTAATTCTTCTAACTTCCAATACTCTGGCCATACTGGTTTTCCTGTTGGCATGATTGCAGGAAACTCAATTACTTCCCATTGATCCGCTTTTGCTTCTTTAGCTCCAGAGTTAACTAGTTGTGCTGTTAAATCTTTTGTACTCCATCTTGTCATAACTACAACAATTGCTCCACCTGGTTGTAAACGTTGTCGTGGTCCTGAAGTATACCATTCATATGCATTATCAAATGCAGTAGGTGAATTTACATCTTGCTCGGAATGTGGATCATCAATAATTAATAAATCAGCACCCCTACCGGTTACCGCACCTTGAACACCCACAGCAAAGTATTCTCCACCTCCGTTCGTTTCCCAACGGCCCGCGGCTTTAGAATCTTCTCTGAGTCTTGTTTTAAATAAATCTTGATACTCTTCTGAATCAATTAATGTTTTAGCTTTTCTACCAAAACGAATTGCAAGTTCTGCTGTGTGAGTCGCTTGAATTATTTTTAAATTTGGTCTGTTACCAATCATCCAAGCGGGTAAAAAATAAGAAGCAAATTCTGATTTAGTATGCCTAGGTGGCATATTAATAATTAATCTTTTACATTCACCGGTTCTAATTCTATTAAATGCATTTGAAATTTCTTTATGATGGTACCCTTCAATAAATTCTGGCCAAGTGTATTTTACAAAAGATAAGAAATCAGTTCTATATTTTTCTTGAGTAGATTTTTTTACTCTAGTTAAAATATCTAATTTTAATTGTCTTCTTACTTTCGGATCTGCGATTGCATTTATTTTTTCTAAACTAAGCATAATATTAATTATGGTACCAAAAACTATTTAGCAGGAATCTCTATGTAAATCAAACTATATACAGCATATATTAGGTACCATATTTTAGAAATCCACCCCTCCCCCCTTTGCAAAAGTTCGAGTTTTGAGTTTGGTCTGGTACCTCTATTATATATATATATTCTCGGGTGGGACCCGCCCACATGCACTATACATGCCCTGCGACACTATGTCACACCCCAGTAATTAAGGGTGTGACACTATGACATATTGACTAGTCTATGCAATCCTTACAGTAGCCACGCTTCCATGACCACCAATCTAATTGCACGACTTGACTACACCCACGACAAGTGTTCGTTTGCTGACACCACTCATGCGCCTTGATCCTTGCTTCTTTTTTAGTGAAGCCTTGACCAATAAACTCTTCTTTCTTTATCTCAACAGCAACTCCCATTATTTACTTTCCTCGGTAAATGGGAATGATAGTTGAGAATAGTTAAAGTTCTCATCACTTTTAACTATTTCTCTTTTATCTAATTCATTGTCCCATTTTTCAGTTATTCTTTTTGAAGCCTCTTGATCAGCTTCAACATAACTAACTATCTTATCTAATGCGTCAGCTATTCTGATTAATGGATTAATTGATCTGTCGTTTATGTCTTTAGTCATATTTACTTTTTCCTTTCATTTGAGTTATGGGATATCTTACAATATCCCACAACCATTGTAAATAGTTATTTTTTACCCCAACTTACTTTATCATACACACCTTGTTTAACTAAATAATGATAAAGATTTTTTTTAGTCTTTGGTGCTTTCTTATCTTGTAAGAAATGCAATACAGCTTTTGCAAATGATGGAAACCCTGTCACTCTTGGATTAGTCATTAGAAAGCCACTCACTACTTCTCTCTTTAATGCTTGAAGTAATAGTTCCTGTTGGAATGTATAACCACTGTCTAAAACTTGATCAGCAATTTTTGTTCCTGGTATAATCATTGTCATATTTTCCTCCATTGGTTAATGGATAAACAATAGCGCAATGGTTAATTAAAACCATTGCGCAGATTGACGCACCTACTCGGGTTTGATATTAGGTAAAGCTGTCAAATCTTGATTCCAATTTAGCCCTATTTTTTTACTTACTTGATCTAGTGAGATTGCAAGACTATCAGGTGTTCCTGCTTCCATAACAGTATCCAGTGCTTTTTCTTTTAAATCTTTCAGCTGTCTCAACCTTGCACCTTCTGGTCTTCTCTCTATTTCTTTTTCAGCAAGATTAGAAGCCCAGTCTCTCAACTGCTCTTCACAATCACTCAAAGTTATCCTCTCTTCTCTATGTCTGAAATTATAATTTAAGTTTTTATCTTCTTCTTTTTCAGCTTTCTTTTTAAAGAAAGTTCTAGCTGTGTCTTGTGCTTCTTTTAGTAATTTTTCAGCTAATCTAAATTTAGCCATTACTTTATCAGCACCCATTTTTTTAGACAATTTGGCAACGGCTTTGTTAGTTGCTTCTGTCTTAAATTGTTTAACCAATAATTCTTGATCTTCAATTAAAGGATTAAACTGTCTCTTCACTTTACTTCTAAAGTGATCTAGTTGATATTTAGTCATTGATTTACTCATAACTTTATCCTCCATGTTGTTAAGTTATGAAATCACAATACATTATCATCAACACATGTGTAGATGACAAAACGTCGCAGTTTTTATTTTTTTAAATGGGTGGGACCCGCCCACATGCACTCAACACGCGTGCGACACTATGTCATATTGACAAGCCTTTTTTAGAATTATTCTAAAATAGACTGCGACAGTTTGCGCGTTGCATGGTTCATGGATTATGATAGTTTGTATCTGCGTCTGTTTACTTGTTCCGACGTCGTTAAACTCAAACAAGTGGGATTGATACCGAGTCCAGTAGGGCGAAATTTGGTATAAGCCTGTCACGGTTCCAACTCGGTACTGATCCCTGGTCTTATCCTTTATCCGCTTATGCGGGGGAAAGCTAGACTCTCTACAGACTCTAGTCGATAAGACCTGGGATCGGAATACCGATTGAGCAATGCGCTCGGACGTGGAGCGGGGTTGAACACCATTATAAAGCCTGGGAATGGGTGGCACCAGGACAACGCCCGCCAAGTCTTTTTGTTTTTTTTTTTTTTTTTTTTTGGGTGGGACCCGCCCACAAGCTCTTCTCTCTTCTGCGACAATATGCACCTTGACACAACATATAGATTTTTAACTGTGACACTTTGCGCAATGTCCACGGCTCAGGGATCATGATACAACACACACATGAATAAAAAACAATTAAAAGATATTACATGGAGCTTTTCAAAGCCTTCAAAAATGCCGGGCTATAGCTACGGGCTGCCCGCGTGGGAATGTAAAACGGGATCGAAACTTGCTAAAATTCCTGGCACGGTGTGCTTTGGTTGTTATGCTAAAAGAGGTTTTTATACTATGTATAAAGGCGTCAAGGCTGCGCAATACAAGCGTTTAAAATCAATTACACGGCCGCAATGGGTTAGAGCTATGGCCACGCAAATCAACGGCTTTAAAACTAAGGTGTTTAGATGGCATGACGCGGGTGATATTCAAAGCGTCAAGCATCTATTAAAAATTTTTAAAGTTTGTAAGTTAACGCCAGGCGTTAAACATTGGATGCCCACAAAAGAAGCTCAGTTTTTAAAACATATACCAATTGACCGAGTACCAAAAAATTTAATTATAAGATTATCAGGGACTAATATTGATGGCGGCGCGGGTAAATTTTGGAAGTACTCTAGCACGGTATCAACTGACCCAAAAAAAGCAACATGTCCAGCGCCTAAGCAGGGCGGCAAATGCTTAGATTGTAGAGCTTGCTGGAATAAAAGAATTAAGAACGTTACATATTTAAAACATTAGTATGATTAGATCTAAGCATAATAATTTAATAAATTATTTCATTTGCAATCATAAGGACCTATCAAAGGCCTACGTCCGCAAGTGTGAAAAATTCCTAAACAGGAACAAGAGGGCTGGTAGTATTCCACCAGCCCTCAAGCAACAAGCTATTGATGAATCGGTACCCTACACTGACATCATTGAAGCTAACAAGCAGAAATAAAAAAATTTAAATGAAGTTAAGGCGCAAGCACACAAGCCCCAAAAATAAGGGGGGAGGAGAGCCGGGTGGGACCCGCCCTCAAGCACACACATGGGTGCGGCAATATGTCGCAGCGGCACAAGATCACAGGCGCGCGAATTGTCGCAGTTGGGATTATTATGTTGACAGCCAAATTGTCGCATGGCCCGCGGTACAAGGTCACAGGCTCAAGAGCCGACAAGTGCGACGTTTTGCCGATTTAATAAACTATTTCAATATGCATAATGGTTTTTATGACAAAAACAACCACAACAAACGGAGGAATGGTTATGAGAACAGACAGACAAAAAGACCTAGACAAATACTACAACGACCACCTGAAGATGCACATTATCAGAAGGCTGCAGTTGATAGATACTTGGGCAGAGATCAAAGGGATCGAAGCAGCAGTTTTCGAGGCTCTTCAGAGAGAGGACGATGCGGAGAAAAAGGAGCAGGAGGATTTCAAAGAATGGAAAAAAAATCATCAATCCGGTCTTATAAATCTTCCGGACCAGGAGGCGAAAAATGGATAATAGATCTATGTCCCTGGTTCGAGAGAACATTCAAAAAATTACTTTTGAGTACGATCGTGAGGATCGTGCTCTTAAGGCAATTGAAAAAATATACACACTTGTTTGCAGCCGGGATAGCTGGTCCATTAGCAAAATGGAAAAAACTAAACTTGGAAGGGCATTCATTGATATCGCTGAATTCTACGGTGAACACGCTCCAGAGTGCAGACAAAACTTTAGAAAATAGTTTACCCTCCAACCCTGGGCGAGAAATCGCCTGGGGTTTTTTGTATCCAGATATAAAAATAAATAGAACCCGCCCCCAAGCACACAACTGAGCTGGGGGGAGGGAAAACGGGTGGGACCCGCCCCCAAGCACACACACGGATCGCGATGCGCGGTTATGTCACATTGACAAGATATTCCTGGATCTCGGTCCATGATTCGGCAATCGGGGAACATGGCTCTTTGGTTATTAGTTGTCGGACATCGGATCCTCTATAAAGTTTTACGCAACAAGGATCGAGGGACTTTTGCAGGATGAAAGTATTGTTAGGATGCTTGATATGGAAGGCTATTTGATGTGGTGAGAAGATTAATTTCTTACGTTTTTGTACCTTCAATTCAATAGTAAAAAATTTTCCTTTTTCGTTGTAACATAATAGATCTGGTACACCTGCAGAGGCCCAACTTTCTAGTCTTGTAAAGGATATTTGCTTGATATTTTTCTTAACTTCTTGCCAAAATTTGGACTCATCTTTTGCCATAAATTCACCGTAAGTAAGGAGGTTATACTACAGCTATTAGTGTAATAAAAACCAAAGAAAAAAGTAGCAATTGTTCTATCATAATTTCTTAATAACTTTACCCATACGCCAGGATTCTGGTTCAATAGTTATTGCTATTCTATGAGATTCTCTCACACCCAAAAGTTTATTCTCCATTAATTGAATTCCTTTAACATCATAGAACTCACCATTAGGTAAAATGATTTGTACTCTTGCATCACCTGCAACCGGTGACTTAATTAGTTTGTCTATTACTTGTCTGAAATGTTTTAAACTTATCATAATATTTCAATAGGGGCCCAGTATCAGCCGAATGAGTATACTCACGGTTTCGTAAGCCGACCCCCATCAATTCAAAGTCGTTTATAACTTAAACATCTCACGGAGGTAAGATGCAGTTGACTTATACTAAATCTTACGTTATCTGTCAAGTATGGGAGCATTAAAACAATTAACACCTAAACAAATAAAATTCGCACAGGAGCTAGTTTATAACGAAGGTAGAAAGACTGCGACACAATGCGCAGTCGATGCAAAGTATTCAGAAGATAGAGCTCATGTTACAGCATCTGAATTACAGAATCCAAAAATGTATCCTTTGGTGGTCCAATATATTGGGCAGTTAAGAGATGAGATAAGAAAAAAATATGACATAGATTTTGAATCTCATTTAATGCATTTAGGTAAAATGAGAAATACTGCTTTAGATGCTAAAGCCTGGACAGCTGCAATCAATGCAGAGGTAGCTAGAGGTAAGGCTGCTGGATTATATATTGAACAGAAAATTATTAGAACAGGTAAGTTAGATGATTTATCTGAAGAGGATTTAGATAAAAGAATAGCTGATGTATTAGATCAATACTCACCTATACTAGATGGTGTTGAACACAAAGACTTCAAAGACAAAGTAAAAGAAACAAAGAATACATCTAATAAGACTTTACCAAAAGTAGTTGAAGCAGAAGAAATTACAGATTAATTTTCTCTAATCTTATAATACATCCAATTGGAAATACATTACGATCACTGAAACATTCTTCTTTAGAATCATAACTTGCAAAAGTTTTTAACATTTTATTATCTTTAGAAAAAACATAACCATAAGTTACCATCTCTGCAGGTTTCATTTTATTAAATTCTTCTGTACTAGCATGTCCACTGTCACCTAAAATATCCAACCACGCTATACGATAAAAATAATATCTTTTTTTATCAATTATCAACGATCTGTACTTAGATTTTTTTCTTTTGGATTTAGGCATATCGCCTTATAGCATATTTTTTTCACCATCCCACCATTTCATGGTTTCTTTTACTGGTCGTTGTACGACTAGAGGATTGTAGTAAATTTTTTTAAATTGTAGTAAAAAAAAGTGGCTTATACCAACGATTGTAGTCTCTGTAGTTTTGGCTTACTACAAAGATAGTGTGCTATTATTCGCTAATACCAACACTTATAATCGAATCCCAGAAAATTGTAGTACTTTTTGGCACTTTGAACTTTTTTTGAAAAAAAAAAAATAATTTTAGTCTCGAAAAAATCCCTACAATCACGACAATCCGCATAAAACCTCACTTTTCGTTACTACAATTTCAAAATTTTTACTACAAAAAGTGTGACATATTTGTCACAGTTCCCCGATCCGTGTTCCATGGTGCTTGGTGCTTGATTCATGACACATTACTGCCACATTTAGAACACATTTACTTTAGAATTGTTCTAAGTTTAATACTGTTCGAATTGTTCTGCCATATCGAGGCAACTAGATAAACACTCAGGACAAAACGCAACTGGGATCATACCAAATAATCCAGTGGTTCCACCTTCTTCATCTAAACTAAATTTTCTTTCACAAGTAGAACATTTTTCTAACTTTTCTTTCTTTTTCTTTTTTGTCATTTTTTCTCCAATTGATTATAATACTGATCTACTTTTTTAAGCCATTCAAACTTAGCCTGTCTAAATTCATTACCGTCAAACTCAAATTTCTGAAAGTAATTATCTTTAGTACAGATTAAATTAACACCTTTAGTTATATTAGTGCCGTATATTTCGTTGTGAGCGAGTGCATACGCAGCTAACTGTAGCTTATAGTCCTCAATCCATTCTCTTCTTTTAGGCTTGTTAGATTGCTTAAAATCTATTATGCTCTCGACGTTTTCATATAACCCAACTAAATCTGTGGCGCCTGCGTAAAGTCCAGGATAATATAAAGTTACTTCAAGTCCCCATATCTCATTCAACTTATCGGTGATACCATTATCCCATATCTGATAAGCCATTTTTTCAGCTAATTGGCCTACTGGAGTTAGATCTACGTGAGGTTCGTCCTTGATCCATCCTTCTAGAATATGGTGCATAACGGTACCTCTAGCTGCTGCAGTGTCTCTTATATGATCAGCCTCTGATGCCCCTACACGGGTCCTCCAGGCCGCTAGAGAGGCCTTTTTCTCCCCCGACTGGGTAGCTGCTAAGATGGTCGTAACAGACGGTAAAGGCTCTGTTTGGCCCTTTATTACATATCTTCTCTTACCATCTACTTCCATTCGCTCCGTAGTTGGATACTCGTATAAGTTACTTATTTTCATTAGTGTATAGTCTCTCCTTCTGGTACTGTTTTTATAGGTACATCTTTAATAAATTTAGATCTTTTTTCTCCAAGAGTTTTTAGATTTTTTACTAAACCTGCTTCCCATATCCAAGGCTCTTGTTCATTATCAAACTTTATCCAAGATTTGGGTACCCATAATTCTAAAGGCTCCATTATTTCAGTTCCATAAAAATCTAATACTTCTATAGTTCTAATACTATTTTCTATACCTAAAATTTGAATTAACATAGCTTTAGGGGTTTTTTTTAAGATATCAAAATCAATTCGTCTGTGAAAATAAAATTCATTGTCCATTAGTTTAACTCCCTGTTCATTTCTTTTGGTTTAATATCAACCTTACTAAAAACATCATAAAAACCAGTAGTTAATAATTTTAGTTTAACTCTTGGATGTTGTAATTTTCTAAGAGCTTTTTGTTCTATTTGTCTAACTCTTTCTCTAGTAACCTGAAAATCTAACCCAATTTCTTCATAAGTATGATCAGTATTTAAACCAATACCAAATCTCATTCTTAAAACTTTCTCTTCTCTTGGTGTTAAATGTTTTGAAAAAATTTCATTTAAACTAAGTTGTACATCTTGTTCAATAACTTTCACTTCATGATTTTTGGCAGGATTAATCATTTGAAGTAATTGATTTTCTTTAACCTTAACCTCATAAGTATGTTTAGCAAAACCTTTTAATTGTTTTTCTGTAAAAGCTTCTTCTAAACTCATGTCTAAATTTTCTAATAATAATTTAACAATACTTCTAAGTTCTCCTGCACGTTTACCTTCACAAATTGGAGGTACCTTTCCACTAATAATATCATTAGTAGATGTGTAAACCATACCAGTGTGCTCACAAAATTTCATTACACTTGGAAAACCTAATTCCTCTATCTTAGATAGTATTCTATCATTTCTTATTGTTATTTTTACTCTATAATCATTCATGCTTTCTCCTTGGTTTGATTTATTTCTTTATCTATTTCTAGAAATTTAATCCACATTTGTTTGGTAGATCCATTCTTTAAAAAATTACATCCATTACAACAAAATATAATATTACCTTTTTTATAAGTTTGTCTTGAATCAAATCGATCCATTGAAAAATTTGTTTTAGTTACAATTCGATTACCTTTTTCTCTAGAGTTACGAATATAAGTCCAGGGTTTTTCACAGTACCTACAAATTCTACCATCCGTTCCTGAAAATTTATTTTTCATTAAATCTATATGTAACATTAACTCATCATATAATTCTGGAACAGTAATTTCAGGAATCCAACCTTTACGTATATAACTAACGTCTCCATATTTTTTTGGATACATCACACTTGGTTTGAAGGGTCTTTTCAATGTAGAAGAAATGAAATTTTTTTCATTACTGATCCATTTTATTTCATTCTCTTTACACTTCTCCAAATTGTTATCTCTGTAAAGGGTTGAGCTACTTTTCATTACTTTATTCCTTTGACTTTTTTCTCTCTACCATCTTCATTTCTAAGCAGGGTCCATGATCCGTGATAATCGATGTAGTATCCATAGATCTCCCAACGTGTTTTCTTTTTCATAGTTTAAATCCTTGTAGTTCATTTAACTTTTCATTTGCATCGACTATCTTAGCAAGTAATCTATCAATCTCATCTAAGTGTTGGGGGTGCTCACCAATACCTACAGAATTATTTAGGTATATTTGTATAGTAGCATCCGCTGACGCTATTTCTGCTTCATATCTTTTTTCTAGTGCTTCAAGCATTGCTCTCTTCATTCTTAACTCCTTCTTTTTCTCTTAGTTTAGATTGTAAAAAAACTTTTTGTTTGGTTAAAGCATCTACTTCATCATTTAATTTTTTAATGACGGTGTTTAATTCTTTAACTAATTTAGACTCTAGTACTAATCGTTCTGTACTCATTGTAACCTCGCTGATTTAATTGTTTCTAACATTTCATTTATGCTTTCATCTGTAATAACAATCTCTCCTTGATTATTACATTTGATGCAATCTCTAGTGTTATCAGGTTCTTTAGAGGAACCCACATAACCATTCCCGTTGCAATCGGGACATATTGCTTTACCTATTATACTCATAATGATCTCCTTTTTTGCTGTGATCTATTCTAAATTGTTCTGATACATGCCATTTATCTGTAATTTGTTCATTAGTAGAATCATCAATATAATAAACCCAATCTCCTATGGTTATGTAAACAGATCTTTCTGATCTTTTATCTATTTTCATTATACTCTCACACTTAGTTTGTTGATTGAATTGACAAAATTATTTGCAAATTTCTTTCTTACTTTACGTTTTACAAAGCTAGGATCAAAACCTGCGTTTTCACAAACATCTATAAAATTATCATCACTATAAGATGTTAAAAATGTTTGTGCTTCTTCTTTTATTGTTTTAGTTTTTTCGTATCTATCAGGACCAAACGCATCTTGAAACGCTTGAACCAATACTGCTCTCCATAACTTTTGTTCCGGATCAGCATTTTCTTCTAATAGAACTTTAATCGTCTGTATTACTTTCGTCATCTATTCCTACTTTCTTTTTTTTCTTATTGGTTTTAATTTACCGTTTAATGATTTTTCTTTTTCATTAACTAGTAAAGTTATAGTTTGAGATCGGCTTACTGTCATCTGTGGTACAATGACGCGCCTAATCGCATCTATTTTATTATAAGTATCCTTAGTTAAAGATACATTTTTGTATTTACTTATATCTGTCATTAGTATAACCTTTCTTTAATAACATTCATCTGGGATGTTATAGTAATTTATTTAAGGTGTCAATATGAAATTTATTATGGCTTTTTCTATATGTTCTGCAATTACGGGTTTTTGTAATAACACAGCAACACTACCCACTGAATTTAATTCGTGGTCAGAGTGTGTAGGTGCGGGTGGAAAATTAATTCAAGAATTTTCAGTAGATATGAAAGATAGTATTGAAGATAGAAAGTTATATATGAATTATTTTTGTAATGAGGTTAAAAAAACTGGAGATCCAGCTTAACCTTTTCCTTGGCCCTTATAACGTCTAGTTCTTTTTTGCCTTTTTTCTGCCTTGTTTAATGATTTTTTATGTTGACGTGATCCACGTTTTTTAGGTTTATCTCTTACAATGTGATCTTTAAATTTCTTTGCCATGCTTTTTTATATAATTTACATCAGATTCAGATAAGGACATATATCTTATTCTTCCGTTAATATGTTGTTTAGTATCATGTCCACAGTTAGTACATCTATAAAAATCTGATACAATTGCAACTAAAATAGAGTCTTCCTCACATTCTTCACAATGACCATGTACTGTATCTATTTTTTGAAAGAATTTAGTTAATTTATTCATACCAAATCTACTGCTCGACCGATAATAGGTTTATATTTTACTTTCTTTTCTTCTCTATAGGCATGCATAAATTGTCTTCTTGGCTGATAAGGTACCCAACTTGCATGGATCCATCCGGAGTTAGGTTCTCCAGGTGTATAAAATTCTAAAATTAGCTGATCTGTTTCAAGACTCTTATGTATCCAATCTGCAACTTCTGCGTTGTCCACTCCTAATACTTCGAAGTCGGCAGCACATGCGTCTGCATGTTGTGATTTTGCTGAGCTTCCAATAGCGATACATAATTCCGGAGACCTGAAGCCTGAGGTAATCTTTACTCTACCGAATTGGTCTCGTACCGGTTGCAATACGTTTTCACAAAGTTGTTTTAATTTATCTATTTGATCCCCATTAGGATTGTTATCAATATTTAATCGAATAGCGGTATCCGATTTGATTAGCTCTTGAAGAGTAAAATTACGTGATAAATTCATTATTTAGATTTAATAATTTCACCTATACTTATACTACCATCTATATTTTTTTCAAGAGTCGCTTCAACCTGACCACACATTAATTGTTTATTATCCATATTCATGTTTCTAGTGGCTTCTCTCTTCATTTTAAGACATGTTCCCATAGATTCTTGAATTCTATGTTCCACTAATTCACCGTTTAAAAACAAACAAAGAGCAATTACTAATTGTGGCATTAATGCGCTCCATTACCATTTGCAAATTTAATATCTCTTGTTGCATCCTTTAATTTCTCTATATCTTTTTTTAATTTCTCTATTTCTTTTTCATGACTAGACAACATTACACCTGTATGCACATTTGCTTCTAACATTTTTTGCATCTTTTCTATTTGAGTTGCTTGCCATTCTAAAATCATGAACTGCTCCTGGTCGATTGGCTTTTGAACTGATGCTTCTAGTAAATCTTTTTCAAACAATTGATTCTTAGTCTCTAATTGATTTAATCTTTCAATCACACCAAAGGCAAACCATGCGCCAATTACGATTGCTACGATTAAACCGATTAAGTTACGTAATGGAAGACCAATATTGGTACTGTCATTTATTTTCATTTAGCTGGTCCTCCAAAGACAGCTAATAAACAAATAGCTACTATTAAAATAGCAGTAAATCTGTAGTTCATATCCGGTTCCATATAGGCACCCTCCATTATTGACACGATAAGCACTCGTCCGAATCAGAATCTAATTCTGCTAACGCTTCTTCTTTACAATCTTGACCACAAAAAATATCTAATTCTTCTTTTGGTTCAAATTCATTTTTACATTGTTTACATTGTTTCATTTTTTAGGCCCCTTCTTTTTTTTAAATAGGTTTTCTATTTTATCAAAGATATTATCTATTGTCTCAAAAAATTTATATAAAAACCTATCAATCATTTACTTGCAACTCTTCCCTTATTAATACCTTTTTTAATTATGTACTTTTGAGTACCATTTGCTCCAGTTTCTACTTCTTTTTTTAAATTTTTAAATAATAATTTTTGTTTATTTGTTTTATCTTTTTCGTTTAAAAAAGATTCTATGCTTTTATTATCTCTCATTTATCCTCCGTTTTTTCTATTTCATAAAACATTTTGTCAGTATCCTCTGTAACCCAATCCGAGCCTTCACAATCCCAGTAAGTAGTTTGGACTTTATAGTCAGGCCAGCTGTTATCAGTAGTATAACTATTAATGTGCCACAAAATACGATTATTAGGCTGAGCTGCATAATTGCCGTTAGCAAGAGCCAATATATGTGCACACTTATGCTCTTGAGGTATTTCAGAATGTTCTGTATTAAGTATATTAGTTTCTGGATGAGCCCAGTCAACTGTAAAAAGATACTCTCCATTATAAAATTTTTTATCTTTTCCTAAATATTTACCATTTATTCCCGCTAACCAATCAAAGCAATGAACACTAGGCCAATAACTAAAACAATTCCACAGTTCCAACTCGTCGACCGACATATCTGGCACTTTGGATCTAGAAAAATGTTTTTGAAAAAACGCTGAGATAGGCAAACGCCAATAGCACGCACCGTTGGGTAACATGATATTAAATAAGAGTGCACGACCTGAAATAGAGACCAAACCAAAGATAACACAATCTTGCTCACCTTTTTTATCCATGTCCATATCATAGAGATACTCAGTCCTGATTTTGCAATAAATCGGTGGTATGTTCGCGTTAAGGTATGCCATAGTTTATCCATAAATATCTCCCCAGTTTTCTCCTGATTCATAATCAACTTTGTTAGGGACTTCTAGCTTAACAGCATTCTCCATAATTTCAATAATTTTATCTGAATGTTCTTTCGATTCTACAGATAAATCTAATTCATCATGAATTTGTATATGTGCTACAATACCTTCTTTATATAGATCAACCATAGCTTTTTTAGTCATATCTGCAGCTGATCCTTGAATTAATTTATTGAGTGCTTTGTATGTATAAGCACGTTTAATCCCTGGTCCGTGTTCCCTGAGTGCATCTTCTTGTTTCATGGCTTTGTGCATCCCGAACATATTAGGTTCCCATAGATGAAACCTACATAATCTTCCAAGTAATGTTCTAATTTGACCATGACTTTGAGCTCTATTAGATACAGAGTTCATTAACTGTTTAACAAAAGGTACTTGTTTATGATATTGATTAAATAGTTCTTCAGATTTTTCTTTAGTAACACCTAACTCTGCTTGTAGTTTAGTTTTACCCATACCATAAAATAAACCTAAGTTAATAGTCTTAGCTTGATCTCTAGGTATTTGTGCCATGTCTGCTACTGTTTGGTGAAAGTCTGTATTTATATTATCTCTATACTCATCAACAACATCATACACTGTAGGAAATTTTTGTAATGCTGCATAGTGTACAACTAATCTTGGTTCTTGTTGTGAGTAGTCAAAACATCCCCATGTACAATTCTCTTCAGGTAAAAATAAAGATCTTATCATTGGTCCTAGATCCTTGTTCCGTGCAGGAAGTTGCTGTAAATTAGGGTTAGAATAACTAAATCTACCGGTTACAGTTCCACCTTGATCCGATCTTATTTGATTAATGTCAGCATGGATTCTACCTTTATGTTCATACCTTAAAATAGTATCTATAAAAGTTGTATGTGCTTTATTGATCTCTCTAGCTTTTGCAATCTTTTGTACAATAGGATTTTCATGTTCTGATAAAAAACCTTTAGTAAAAGAAGGAGACTCAGTTTTTTCTGTCACTGGATATTTTAATTTTAAACTATCAAATACTTTAGCAACACTTCTTGCGGCCCATATTTGTGGTTCAATACCAGTTTCTTTTTTTACATCTAATAATAAAGATTCTTCTTGGGACTGTAATTGAGTTTTTAATTCAGACGCTCTTTCTCCATTAACTCTTACACCTTTAAATCTCATATCAACTAAACAAGGAAATAAATCTGTTTCTAAATCAAAAATAGATTGAATATCTTGTAGAAGAATTTCTGATTTAAATTTTTGCCATAACTCTAAAGTTAATTCAGCATCTTTTTCTGCATAAGCCCCAACATACATTGGAGGTAGTCTCCACATATCTGCTTTTGGATCTAGTCCTCTAGACTTTGCTTCATCATTCAATGCCGCTTCATTTTTACCATGACCTAGATATTCCCAAGACAATGCATTTAAAGAGTATGCAAACCTATTCTCATCAATCAATGATGCTGCAATCATCGTATCTACCACTAAACCATTGATTTTTATACCTAAATTACGTATCCAACATACGTCATACATTGCATTATGAAATATTTTTATAGCTGGACAAGCCATAGTATCTGCAAACCATTCTAATACTTTTTTTCTATCCATGTTGCTCCCTGATCCATGAGCAATTGGAAAATAAAACTTTCTACCTGAAACAGCAACAGCTATACCTACAACTTCACCATTACCAATAACAGCTCCCGATCCTTTTGATTTTAAATCAGGATCTCTTGTTTCTAAGTCAACTGCTATTTCATCGTAGGACCTTAAATCTGGAAATTCTTCTGGTTCTATCCATTCGGTTTGTGCAGTGAACATTGGTACTTTCATTATAGTTTCTCCTTTAGTGAATCTAAATATTCTTGATCTTCTTTTTTTAATTTTTCTGGTTTCTTTTTTTTACCAAATATTTCTTCCCAACGTTTTGAATAAACTTTATTAGTTGGTCTCGACCTTCCGTCGTACTGTCTACTTTTTTCTTTTGCCATTTTCATCTTTCATTTTTTTAATTTCTAATTCACAATAATGAATTATCTTCTCTATATCTTGGATTCCGTTTTTATTCAAGTATCTACAAACATACTTCACAACGTTACCCTGGAAGAATGATAAATTATTTTTTGAAATAAATTCATAAGGTTGAATGGGAAAATCTTTATAGTGAGATCCTCCAATTTGTTTATCTTGTGGAAATGCATTTTCCAAGTCATCTTTATGTGTCATATTTTTCTCCTTTATTTTTTTGTGGCAGTTGTTGATTTAACGGGCATGTTAAGACTAATTAGGGGATTGAAGAACCCGAACCAACGTCGTTCGTTAAAACACGAAGCTACCACTCTCCGCTGGAAATTTTCTTCTATCCCGTTCTGTTTAAAATTACAAAGAATAGCCATAACGCTCCTTCTTTGGTTTTAATAAGTATAAATTTTCTTTAGCTCTAGTTGCTCCAACATACCAAACTCTATGTTCTTCATCTGCTTTTTCAATATTGTTTTCTATAGAGTCTCTTATTTTTTTAGCGTTATCTAAAACTAAAATAACATTTTCACATTCACCACCTTTTGCTGCATGAATAGTTGATACTTCTATTCTAGGTTTTTGTGATAATTTTTCTCCATTGGATAACATTGTTCTTATATAAAAACACTCATCCTGGTCAGCTCTTGTAAATAAATTATACCAAAGAGCATCATTACCATAACCAAAATCATCCATATTATAATACTGTTTATCTTCTTTAAATTTAAAGAATGGACTATCTGGTAAATATTCATGTATCTCTCTTGCATCTGCTAAACTAATTGTTGCACCTTTACATAACTCATTAAAATTTAAAATTGCTTTGTAGAGTCTTGTGTCATAACTCTTTCCAAATCTAGATTGGTGGTATAAATTATTCTTCTTTAATTGTTTTGATATTTCATCAGAGCGGTAAGTTGTTCTAGTTAATATTAACCATTCATCTTGTGTTAAATCTAAATGTTCTATATTATAGATGGGCTCAACTTTTCCAGGAGATCCATCTTTAGCAAAATATTCTTTTTCTTTTCTGGTATTTATTCTACTTACAATAACTTCTGATAACTCTTGAATATTTTTAGGTACTCTATTTGATTTTGGTAACACTTCTTCTACTGCCGGTTCATTTAAAAACCTTTGAACATCTGCTCCGGCCCATGCAAAGATCGCTTGATCATCATCACCAGCTAAATATATATCTTTTGATTTTTCTTTAAGTACATCAAACATATTCCATTGTATTGGAGATAAATCTTGAGCTTCATCTATAAATATTACATCAAAATCTTTACATTTTTCTTTTTCATCTACAAAGTTTTTAATCATATCATTAAAATCATATAGAGTCTCACCTTTGAAATGATTGAAATTTAAATAGACATGTCCTAAGGTTTCATAATCAACATCATCACTCCATTCATTTGTATTAAATTCTTCTTCAGGTGATATGTTTTTAACTCTAGCTTTATTAATTAATTTAAAATACTCACTATTAAAATTTAAATAACCAGACTCATCACCGGTATCAGTAACTCTTAAATTTAATTCTTTACCTAATTGTTCATAGTGAACTGGTTGCATAACTCTTTCCTCACTCATACCTAAAGTATGAAATGCAAGAGAATGTAAAGTTTGAAAATGTGATAGATCTTTTTTATTTAGCTGAGGGTTTCTATCTAACATTCTATCTCTAGCTTCATTTGCAGCTTTCTTTGTAAAAGCAAAGTAACCTATCTTATTTAAGTCAGTGCCTTTTTTAATATATTCATCAACTAAATCTAACAAAGTAGTTGTTTTACCTGTACCTGGAGGACCAAATATTTTTTTAATCATTAGAAATTACTTTGCTCAACATTATTTTTAACAACTTGTTCTGGTTCTTTTTTATCTTCTAGTAACTCTGGAAACTTATCTAGAGATACTTTCACTACATTGATTGCAGGGTTGGAACCTTTATCCCCTGATTTTTTTGGAAACCTTTTACCTACAGTAAAATCTGCATTAAATAATCTTGTCATATGTTCTGCAGTTTTACCTCTTTCCTCTTTCCATTCTTTATTTTTTAAAGAATCAAAAAAACTACTATAAATAAAAAATGCTTGATCATCTTCAATCAATACCGCACCTGTTTTAAATGCTGCATATGTTCCTGCCTTCGGTCCATTTAAATATTTAGATAAATACTCTTCTAATAATTCATCTGGCGTTGTACCTTTAGGTGGTGGTGTAGTTAATTTAGGTGGAAATAAATTATCTAATATATCTTGAAACTCATTTTGTTTTATTTTTGGTGGTATCATATCTGCTGCTGCACCAATGATTGCTCTAATATTATCTAGTTCAATAATTTGTTTTATATTTTTTGCTCTAACTTCTTTTGTTGTTTGTCCGTCTGCTAAAGTAACATTAAATGTATATTGTGGTTCAGGATAAGTTATCTTTTGTAATCCAGATAACCCTGGAAATACTCTTTGTTTATCAGATAAATAACCAAATTTTCTTTTTCTACATTCTGCTTTCATACATACTGGTTGTATTGGATCTTCATTACAAGTATGTCCTTTAGTTTCCCTAGCCCAAGATTTTAATTTTTGTTTTGTTTTAGTCTCTGTCCAATCGATAACACCATTTGCACCTGGTTGAAAATATTTACCTGGAGCTGCAATAACCATTTTCTCCCAATCATCTGGATATTTCTTTTTAGCAAACACCATATAGTTATATAAAAATCTATCTCTACCATCTCTTAACTTATCTTTAGTCAATATTGCAAGACATGGTGGGCCATCATTAAATTCTTCACCACCACCATTTAGTAAATTTCTAGTATGCTCTATTGTAAATTCTTCTAATTGATCCGCCGTATATGTATTTGCCTCAATGACTTCTACGAATTGATCAAATGTAAATGTGGTACCATCTAAATTAAATCCAACTCTTTCAGTTTTATTATAGTAAGGTAAATTTATATATTGACCCATGTTCCATTTACCTTCTGAATCTTTACCTAGTTCAGTTTGTTTAGGGTATATTTCAATATTAGTTGGAAGTTTTAATGTAAACAACAATCCTTCTAAAAAATTTCTAATGGTTACTGCTCTGATAGGTTCTTTAACAAATAAATATAAATGTAAACCACCACTTTTAGATTTAACTGGAATAATTGGTAGTTTATGTTCTGCAATAATATCTAAATATTTTTTATATGGAAAATTAGAATAGCTATGTTGCTTATCATCTATATCGATAGCACCAAATTTAGCCATACCTTTATCATCACAAGGTTGAATACCAATTGATTGTTTACCATTTAAATGATCTATGTAATCTTGATTTTTGATTTCTTTATGAGCCCAACGATAAACTGGTCTAGCTTTACCTGTACTAGGATCAATAGATAGTTTTGATAAATCTGCTTCACCAAAGTCTCTTTGTAATCCTGTAAACGCTTCTATAAATTTTTTTTCTCTATCCATAACTTTCCTAAATTATGTGGGCGATTGCTCGCCCACGATATTTGTGAGGTAAATTAAAAGTTAGATTTAGATTCAGTACTCTCTGTACTTTCACCACCATGCTTAACTTTAACATCACCTTTTGATACACTCTCAGCAAAACGTTTAGCATCATCATAAAGATTTTTTTCAGCCACTGGACCAATCTTACTGACTTCCCATCCAAACCAAGTACCTTTGTCGTTAGACATTTGAGTAGTTCTTAATTTGTAAGTGTGACTATAGAAAGCCGGAGTAAACATTCCGTTCTTTCCCTTCATCTTTATGCTTGCCATCATACTGTTCCACTTTCTACTAATCTTCAATTGTGTTGATTTCATGGTAATCAAAGCGGTTGATGGTGTTTTACTATTTACTATAACATAATGACTTGCTGTCTTATCAATGTAATTACCATTAGGTAATCTGTCTTTATAAGAAGCATCTCTTTTTGTTTGAGCTAGTATATCACTAGACGATGAATGAATAGCGACTGGAGCACCAGAACCTTCGCCTCTATCTTGCCATTCAATGTATTCTAATTTGTAATGACAAGGAATAACTTCGATTCCATTTTCTCCATCAAACAATTCTCCAGTTACAGAGTTGTAAATCATACCTGGTTCAGCACCATCTACGTATTTACCATCTCTTTTATTAACTTCTGGAGATAATTGTCCTAGTATTTTTAAGAATGGTAATGCTAAATCTTCATGAGTTAGATTCTCCACTCCCTGGTTTGCATCTGCTTCAAACATATTTACAGATAACGCACCTGCATTAACTTTTTCAGTTACTGCATTATTGGTTCTTGGTTCTTGGTTCTTTTTTAGTTGTTCTTGTGACATAGTTTTTTCTCCTTTATGCACGGGTTATTTTTGTTCTGTTTCCTGCGAACACATTAAATAGATCAGAGGGCATATCTTTCCCAGATTCAATACGCTCTCTGACCAGAGCCTTAAGTGTCATAGGTTCAACCTTTAACTTCTGGGCGGGTTGATAACCTTGACCTTGCGCAAGGACAGCATATTCTGCCGCCTTGTTATCTTCGTTACGACCAAAGGAAACAGTGACCTCATTTTTAATAAGATCACCCAGGCCATTTTCTCGAAGCCAGTTAAATGCTTCTTCCTTTTTATCTGCAGGAATTGAAGCACCGTAGACGGGTTTAACTTCTATAGCTGAACCGTCTGCTAATTTCATTGTACTGATATTCATTTCAGTCATCATAGTAGGTATGACTTCTCCCGAAAGTGAATCAGCTTTTTGTTTTAAATTTTTCAAACTATCTTCTGTACTTTTAATTTGATCTTCTAAGTTTCTTAACTTAACAACTTGATCCGATAATGCTTTTGCATCATTAGTTTGAGTTATTGATTCAGTTTGATCTGCTTCAAAGTTTATGCTCATAGTATTGTATCTCCTGTGTTATCTTTGTTATATCTTTCTTTAACTCTTTAATTAATTTTAAAGAGTCGTAACGCGTATAATAAAATAAAAATATTTTGTCAAGATGTAATAAAAATATTTTTAATAAATCTATTAAGTAATGTAAAAAAGGTTCACCTTTTCCCCTAGCAAAAAAATTATTAGTAGATATAATTTTATTATTTTTTTCTGTTTTTTCTAGTAGTATTTCTAATTCTATCTTTGCTTCTTTCATACGATACAGTTTATTTTGTATCTTCCATCGTTCTTTATCCATCTTCTATTTTTCCTTTTTCATATAAGTTTATTTCAACGGGGTAGTATGTATGCTCTTGTCGGTCCCATTTCAAGAGGTTATATTTACCTCCAGTAATGTCTGCGGCAATTGAACACGCTACACCTATTATAGCAGGATCACCTGTTAATAATAAATAATCTTTTTCACTATAATCTTTTAAAAGTTTTCTTAACTTAAAAATTAATGGACCAGGTGACAAAATAATTTGACTAAATTCAGGCAATAGTGTGACAAGTTTGCCATACTTTTGTGCACCCATAATATTAAATTTTGGTTTACCAGATCTAGTGCCAGGTAATTCTTGTATAACGTAAACTGTATTGTCGCTCATAATTTATTTTTACTTTCTATTGACAAGTATTTACCTTTTATTATATAGATTGTCAATAGAAAGACAACAGAAAAAATTATTATGAATTATAGATTTAAAACTAAACCTTACGACCATCAAATAACTGCGTTAGAAAAATCATGGAATAAAGAAGTATATGCTTACTTTATGGAAATGGGTACCGGTAAATCAAAAGTATTAATAGATAATATATCTATGCTTTATGATAAAGGTAAAATTAATGGTGCATTAATTATTGCACCTAAAGGTGTTTATCAAAACTGGTATGACACAGAAATTCCTGTTCATATGGCTGATCACATTGAAAAAGATGTAGTGTTATGGAAAGCAATGATTAATCAAAAACAACAAAGAGAATTAAATAAATTATTTGAGACTACTGAAAAACTTCATGTACTTTGTATGAACGTTGAAGCATTTTCTACTAAAAAAGGATTAGAGTTTGCAGCTAAATTTATGAGTTGTCATAACACTTTAATGGCTATTGATGAGTCTACTACAATTAAAAACCCAGATGCAAAACGTACCAAAAATATTGTAGAGTTAGGTAAGCATGCTAAATACAGAAGAATATTAACTGGTTCTCCAGTCACTAAATCACCATTAGATTTATATAAACAATGCGAGTTCCTTGATCCGTATTTATTAGATCATGGTTCTTATTATGCATTTAGGACTAGGTATGCTGTAATGAGATCAGCAAACTTTGGTGGGCGATCTGTGCAAATAGTTGTAGGTTACAAAAATTTAGGTGAACTATCACAGAAGCTTGAACCTTTTTCATATCGTTGTTTAAAAGAAGATTGTTTAGACTTACCTGATTACACTTATGTTAAACGTAAAATTCAATTAAGTGATGAACAGAAAAAACTATATCAACAAATGAAGATGTTAGCTTTAGCTGAGTTAGATGGAAAACAAATGACTACTCAATCTGCTATGGTTCAATTAATGAGACTACATCAAATTACTTGTGGTCACTTTACTGCTGATGATGGTACTATTAAAGAAGTTAAGAATGAAAGACTAGATGCATTGATAGACATCCTATCTGAAGTAGAAAACAAAGCTGTTATTTGGGCCCACTATAGACATGACATCAATGCAATTGTTAATGCTGTAGAAAAAAACTTTGGTAAAGAATCTTATGTAACTTATTATGGTGATACCACTAATGAAGAAAGACAAAATGCTATTAAACAAATTCAAGATCCAGATAGTTCTGTAAGATTTATAATTGGTACACCACAAACGGGTGGATATGGTATCACATTAACGGGTGCTAATACAATGATTTATTATGCCAATGGTTATGACTATGAAAAAAGAATACAATCGGAAGCTAGAATTAATAGAGCAGGTCAAACTAGAAAAATGACTTACATAGATCTTATTGCAGAAGATACGGTTGATGAAAAAATAGTTAAAGCACTTCGTGGTAAAATGAATATTGCTAGTAAGATAACTGGTGATGATCTTAAGTCTTGGATTTAAAGTTTTTGTATTAGTACAATTATTATACCAGCCATACCTGACATTAAAGCTCCTGCTGATACTAATAATATTCTTTCTATTCTATTAATTTGTCCTTGAAGACCGTCTATTGACCTTTGGGTTTGTTTTTGCATTATACGACAAAGTTTTTCGTGAGATTCTATTTTCTCTAATGCTAAATTTTTTTTAACCACGGTCTGCTCCACCACCAAAACCTCCCATACCTTCACCTCTACTTCCCTTACTTCCATCGGAAGATCCTCCACCATTACCACCTTTATCAGTTCTTCCTTTATCTTGAGGTGTAAGAGTGTTTGATCCAAAATCACCTCTATCAATTCTGCCTTGTAAATCTCTTGCTTCTTCTCTGGTAATAGCCGCTTGAGTTTGTTGGTTTAAATTACCCATAATATTTGTGTAAGGATTTTGAAAATTTTGAAGACCCTTTATAGCTAAATTTATTGGTGTTGGTAATTGATTATATAAATCAACCAGTGATTGAATACCTCCTGAAAAAGAATTAATACCTGATAAATCTGAAAAAGAATTAATACCTGCATTATTTGTTGTATCTATAGTATTTGTATTAATATCATTTTCACCACCACGGGGTTCAATAACAGGTATTGGTGCTATAGGTATAGTAGCAGGTGCTAAAGTTTCAATACCACTTACACCTGATACAGGTTTAGTAAAACCTTGTGCTATATACTGTTGAAATATTTCATCAAATGTCATTATACAATCCTATTACCAAATAAAAATTCTTGTTTTTCTTTAGGATTCAATTGTGCTGTTAAATTAAATCGTTGTCTTAAATTTTGTTGACTAGATACTATACCAGTGTTGATGGGAGTTCCAGTAATATTTCCTGGTCCTAAATCAGCTCTTGGAGCCGTGATGCCTGTTTGAGGTGCAACTAAATCATCTCTTCTAAATTCACGGACATCCGGACTTAATATTTCTTCAATTAAAGAATCTACATCATCTATTGGTTCATCTAATCTAACTCTTCCAAGTCTTCTTTTAACATCATCAAAGATACGTTGCACAGAATCGTTTTGTCTTCTTATTTCAAAAGCTCTATCAGGATCTTCTACTTTTAATCTTTCAAATAAAGCATCAAAAGCTGTATTAGAATATGTAGGAACTTTGAATCTTCCCCTTAATATACTATCTGCTTCCGTTTTTGTTACACGATCTTCTAAAATATTTTGTAGTTTTCTTCTACTAATACCTAAAGTTTTAGCATCTTCTATGGTTTGATATAAAGCATTTTGCGATTTAAATGTTTCTAATGCATATGTTTTAAATGCAGCTAATTTATTTTCAGGTGTAGACCTTGCACTGTAAGCTGTTCTAGAAAATTTAGATCTTACATTTTGTTTATCTCTATTATAAGATGTCATAATAAATGGCATACTTGATAAAGGTTTTGCTTCTTCTATTCTAACACCCGACATCAATGCAGCAATTTCTGATTTAGTATCTCTTGCTGTACCATAATCTGTAAATCTTCCTGTAGCACCATCCCATATTCTTTGAGCTGAAGTAAATGCACCAGGTGTTAAACCACCAATAATATGATCTATACTTTTTGCAATCTTAACACCACCTGTATCATTTGGATAATATATAATTTTACCATCGGAAGCTTTACCTTTTCTAATGGTAACATCTACTGCTCTTTCTGTACCAATAGATTCAGTAACAAATGGAGATACAAACTCTGTAATAGCTCCTTTTTTTCCTTCTCCACCAACAAGACCTCCAAACAAAGCAGTCATGACAATATCATCAACAGAGTCTTGTCTTAATCTTCCATCTGCAACTGCATTAAAAATTGCATTAACTGGAGTTACTAATGAGTCATATGGATTTGAATAAGAAAAATTATAATATTTAAAGTTACCATTTGAATCAGGTTTTGTTAATGGAACTAGTGTAGAGTTTCTTTGATAAGAAGGTGCAAACGATCTTTGGAAAGATCTCATATCTTCTTCACTCACACCAGTTACATATTGTGCAGTTTTTTGTGTAACAGTTCCAATCCCACCTAATACAGTTGAAACACCCAGTAATCTTCTTGCACCCATTTGTCTTATAAATGGATTGGTGCTTGTTAATTCTCTTGCACCTATAGATACTATATTTGATGTTGTTCTTAAAATTTCAGCTGGAAATGCTATGAAATTACCTAAAGGTAAATCTCTAATTGATTTAATAATTTGTGGTACTTTACTATATGTTGGTACAGTGTTAACAGTTAAATAAGCTGATACATCTTCCAATGCTTCTACAACTGTTTTATTTTTACCTGTTAATGTATTAAATGGAACATAATCTTCTTTAGCAACAGTTTTATACCACTCTTTTACATTATTAAAAAATTTTGTTTCTAATTCTGCTTTTTTAGTTCCATTGGCCATTTTAACAATATCATCAGGATTACCAAATGCTGTTCTTAATGCACCTTGATATGCACCGTCTGTGTATATCTTCCAATAGTTATCAGCACCTTGATAAATATCAGTTAGTGTTTTCATTAATGGAGTTTTCATCATTTGGTTAAATGAAATTTTTCCATCCTTAGCTTTATCTAATACTTTTCTAATCTCTTGAACGTTAATATTTTGGTCAATAATATTTCTTTCAATTAATCTTTCAATACGTGAAATTTTTTCTATGTCCGTTTTAGCACCTGCAAATACATCACCTGCAGTTAATCTCCATGCATCTTTAAAACCTATACCTTGACCAATCAAACCATTTGCTAATGGAAATACACTTGCAGTTGTAAAGTTTCTAACTTGTGTCACTGGTGATAGAATTGTTTTTGCAATTTGTGCTCCAGCTTTTAAAGTCATTACACCTTTGTAGAGAGGTAAGGTATATAATTTATCTGTTATTTCTTTTTGTCCAATAAGTGCGTTTGCAATTTCAGGGGTGGTATAATAATTACCTTTAAATAATTTACTATCTGTCGCAACATCAGAAAGACCTAATCCTTCTTTATCTCTCATTATAATGTTTCTTAAATTTGTAAGTCTTCTCTGAGAAAAACCTTTTGATGTAACCTGATCTTCTGTAAAAATAAAACCAAGTTTATTGGGTTGATCTAAACCTAAATCTAAAAATCTATCAAAAGCTCTTCTTGCATATATTTGTTTATTTTGTTCTATAACAACATCTAAAGCTGCATTAGCGTAATCTGTTGATTCAATATCTTTAACAACTGTTTTGCCTGTTACAGGATCTTTAATTTTTCTACCTACATTACCTTCTTCAACATTAAAAAATCTTCTTATGACATCCGGAAATTGTTCTCCCTCTTTAATAAAACCTTTCTTAAGTAATCTTTCATCATTTATCCTATTAAATATAGCGCCTGGTCTTCTACTAGAGGTAATTATAGAGTCTTTCATTTGTATTACTTGTGCTTCAGCTTCTTTTGTTAAATTATTTTCAAATGCTTCCTTAAATTGACTGCTGGCCTCATCTATTTTTTCACCAAGTTGACTTTTAGTTTTCTTAATTACTTCACCTTTTAAAAATTCAGTGTCTTTAATCCTGTCTTTAAAAAAGTTTACTACATTTTTTTTAAGAAGGGGATCATATTTAAAATTTTTATTATTAAAAGCTGCTAAATTTTTATAAGTATATGAACCATAATCTTGAGCAATTGCTTTACCAAAGTCTATGTCTTTTATAAATTTTTTATAATACTTATCTGTATCCGCAACTCTTTTACCTAAACGAATTACATCAGGTCTAACTCTTTTATCAATAGACTCTATGATTGTTTTTTTAGCTTCTTTATCGCCTTTAACTGAAGCTTTAATATAGTCGTTTACTTTATTAGATTCATACTGAATCATTACTTTTGATTCACCTCTATCAAATAATTTAATTTTAAAATTTTCAACAATATCTTTGTAATTATCTTTTAATCTATTAGTCACATCATTAAATTTTCTTTCCTCTGCAGCTAGTTTTGTATTTAAGTCTGTTTGTATCTGTTTTATTTCTCCCCTTAATGGACCAGGAGAAGTAAATTGATCCTTAAATCTAACAAACCATCTTTTCATTTCAGATTGAAAACCACCCTCAGCAGGAACGTATCTATCTAATTCACTTGATGATAAACCTGATTTAGTACTAATTTTTTCTGATAAACCACCTTTACCTACAAGTTTTTGAAATCCTTTTTGAACTAAACCAGTATCTTTACTACCTACCAATAATTCAATTCCTTTTTGTACAGGATAGTTAACTGTTCTTAATGCCTTTCCTCCAACATATCCAATAGCTTGTGCACCCGGTTTAATTCCATATTTAAATCCCAATGTTCCAGCTACTGGTAATAATGTTACACCAGCTCCAAGTAAAGTTCCCTCAGCACCAAACTTAACTTTTGATTTAGCTATCTCTGCAGCTCTTTCTCTACCACTTAATCCTTCTAAATCTGTTTCAGGTAATATACCTAAGTCTTCTGATAATGTTGATATAGTTCCAGGTGTTGATACTGCAAAATCAGTTACACCACCGATTGTTCCAAAGTATCCTCCTCTTTTTACAAGCTCCATACCTTTAGCACCAGCGGTAGGTAAAGAACTTAATTTAGTCATTTGACTAACATTCTTTAACTTAGACATACCACTAGCTATTTTTAATGCAGCTCCACCAGGTACACCAAATTGAGTTAGTACAGATGTTATATCTCCAACAGCAGTTTTTGTTTCTGGAGTTATTTTTTCAAAAAGATTTTCTATATTGGTAAGTAAATTTGTATCTGCAAGATAATCAATAGGAAGAGCTCCTAATTGTAATAGTCCTTGAATAGCCTGACTACCGCCTTTTACTACACCTTTAGGTAAATCAAGAATATAGTCACCTAGACCAACGTCACTTCCACGAGCCTCTACTAATGGATCTTCATTTAAAAATCCTTGAAATTTATCAAAGCCTTCAAAAGCCATAAAGTTCCTACCCTTGCGTTGGAGGTATTACTAGGTTAACTCCATATTTCACATTAAATCCATTAACGTCATCTTGTGTTCTAATGTAAGCAAAATCTTGTAAAGCTTCTTCACTTGAAGAAAGCATTTGTACTACATCATCTGTTATTTCTGGTGGTAATCTATCTCTAAGTTCTGCAAAAGTTAAATTCTCAACTGGTTTTTCTACAACAGTTTCGTTTGATATAGAATCTTTTGTAGTTGTTTCTGGTGTAAATGAAACTTGTGAAGATATAATATCTGATGTTTCTCCATCTTCATCACTTCCCATAGCTCTACTTACTCTTCCACCTTCTTTAAACCCTACAAGTTCAGGGAAAGCAATCTCAAATCCTTTTGTAGATCTAAGTGTTTCAAATTCAGACATATACCCCTCTAATTCTTTATCTATTTTAGCTGTGTCTTTTCCTTTAGCCACTGCTTCTGCTCTTCTTCTTCTTGCATCTTTAATAGTATTTACAATTTTATTTTTTTCACCTATACCAGATTGTGATAATAAAGTTTGTACCGCTTGTTTTGTAGCTAAATCTAAATTTGCATCTTGAAGTATTAATTTTTTATATTCTTCTTCTTGAGTAGTTCCTTTTTGTTCAGCTGATAACCTAGCTTGTTCCTGAACATATTTTAATTCTTTTGGTAAAGTACCCGCTTTAATTTTTTGTTGTTCTTTTTCTTTAGCAAGTTTGTAAGCAGCAAGAGTGATTGCTTTGTCTTCTTCTCTACGTTTTCTAGCAACAGGTAATGCAAGTTCTCTAGCTTTACCTAATTTTTCTGCAATACCACCTGGTTCTTTTAATGCACCTGCAACTAATAATGCAAGTTCACCTTTTGAATATTGTTCATCTTTTAATAACTCTCGAATCATTTTAGATTCATTTTCTACTTCTGATTTAATATCAGTGCCTTCGTAAGCTGGTTCATCTTTTATTACATCTTTTTCTGTTAGTAATTTTTGTTTTTCTGCTTGTTGTTGAGCTTTTTTTATTGCTGCAAAGTCTGTTAATGTATCTTCTCCTGTAAACTGTGAAGGATCACCAAATGTTCTTTCACCTTCTAATGCTAAACCTGTTTCTGGATCTAAACCTCTTTCTTCAAAGAATTTTTTCTTACCACCTCTTGGAAAGAAACCAGGTGCTTCTCCTACTTCACTTCCTTTATTTATGTAATCTAAAACATCACCTACATCTGGATTGGTTTCATCAAAATTAAAGTTAGCTCCGCTCATTTTTTTTAATCTTCTATATTCTTCTGGAGTTTTTGTAGATTTTGCATAGAAATCTAACAAAGAACCAAGACCTATACCTACTCCTGCAGCTGATCCATAAATTCCTGCTGGAATAGCCCTTGGAAATTTAGTTAAAGCTGCTTGAAAACCTGTTCTAGTTGGTCCTATTGGACTTGAATATTGACTAAAAGGTGTAGAACTAAATCCAGGTTTACCTCTAGCTAATTCACTAGCCATACCTTCACCGATAGTTAGAATAGGCCCTTGAAATCCTGTTCTATTATTTGACATATTATTTCCACTAATAGCTCCACCACCTATTGTTTTGGATTCAACATGAGACATGATCCCTGTTCCGGTAGTCGAGCCACCTCTTTTAAACATAGGTCTTTTAAAAACATTATATGCCATATCTAACTCCCAAATAAACTACCAAGACCATACACTGTGGCAGCTCCTGATAATGCTGAACTTAAAGGTCCAGCTGTTGCCGCCGCTGGTGCAGTTGTCATACTTGAGTATGCTTGAGGTTGTCCAGATAACATACCACCAATTGCAGAACCTAAGAAACCTAACCTTTGTTGTGGTTCGTAGGCCGCGGTTTGTGCTCCTTGAGCTGCCGCATCTAGGATTGCTTGTTGGTAAGCTAAGTTTGAAGTTCCTGTAGCTCCTAATTGTTGAATTTGTGATTGTGCTAAACTAGGTTGTAATGAAGCTAAACCTGCTTGCTGAGCTTGTGCTTGAGCCGCGGCTGCTTGTGCTTGTTGAAATCCTTGTTGTTGCAATTGTGCTTGTAATAATGCTCTGTCTTGTAAACTTTGTGCACCGAACTCTGCTTGTTGTACACCTTCACGCCCTCCACCGAATGCACCAGATGTAATAGCTTGTTGACCAATTTGTTGTTGTGCAATTTGTCTTTGTTTATCAAACTCTGCAAGTGAAGTATCTATTACTTCTTGTTGATATGGAGACATAAACTGTTGATAAGCTGTTGGTCCAGAATAAGCCGCTGCTTGATCTAAGAACGGTTGATAACCTGCAACACCAGTTCCTGTACCAGCACCTGTTACAGCTCCAGTAGTTGGATCAAAAGTTAATGTACCAAGTCCAGCTTGTGTAGCTGCTTGTTGTTGAGCTTGTTGTGTTAAAACATTTTGTCCTGCAATCGTGGGTGCAAACTTAGATGTGTCTATTGGTTTACCAGCTAGTTGTGATGCTAGATCTACAAATTTTTCACCAGCAGCTTCTAAATAAGGTGCCGGTCTTGCTATCGTTGTTGTTTCAGCCATTATACTACTTTACCTTCTAGAGACTTCATCATGTTATACATACGTTGAGCTCCTTTGTTAACACTCCCACCACCTGCTGCTCTTACAGCGTCTGCAGTGAATACAAATTCATTATTTGATAACATTGCTGGAATGTCATCTGCTTTTTCTTTTACACCGATTGGAGGAACAAATCCACCTGTTTCTCTGAAATCCATTTCATTTACTCCTGCTTGATTTTCTCTTATAGGTACCTCAGAACCCATTGCATATTTATTTCTAACGCCCATTATTCCACCATTAGCTTTTTTTTCTATACCCATAATCTCGTTGTATTCTGCTTCTGATATCTGACCTTTTTTAAAAGCTTTTTCAGCATACATTTTCATAGCCATATCTCTTGTATCTTCAGATAAAGTATTCATACCTTTATCACCCATAATTTCATTTAACATATACTGATCCATAGGTTTTTCTTTTGGTAGTACTTGAGTATAGTTTTGTGGGTTATACTTACGATCTAATTCTTCTGCTCTTTTTATATAATATTCATCTTCAGCATCTGTATCAATTAACTCCATAAAATTATAATCTTTAGGATCTTTTTCTTTTATTTCTTCCAAAGTAATACTTGGTATACCACCCGCTTCTAAGTTAACTCTACCGCCTTCTTTCATTTTAGGAAAATATTTTTCTGCAAATGAATCTATATCCATACCAGTTCCTTCTCCACCACCTGCTTTAATATACATCTCAGTTATCATTGCATTATAACTAGTATCACCACCGTTTAAAAAGTTAACTCTACCGCCTTCTTTTAATCCAAAAGCTTCCGGTGTTAAATATTCTGCATACTTGTCTGCATACTTAGCTTTATCTGCTTCATACATTTCTTCTGTGTACTCATCTCCTTCTTCAACTAAACCTGCTTCTTCAGCTAATTTTTTAGCTTCCATATAACTACCTACTCCAGAAACAGTTGCAGCTATTGCAAATTTATCTGTAACCGTTTTACCATCTACTTGTTTTGTATAAATTGATTTTAATGCTTTACCACCTAGTTCTTTTAATGCAGTTGATCTTTCAGCTAAAGTAGATTCCGGGTTTACAATTGATTTTAATAAATTACCTGTAGTTTGTTTTGCAACATTTCCACTAGCATTAGTTAAACCGGTTGTTGCTTGTTCCAGGGGTAATGATTTAGTAGCAAAGTCTGTTGGTAAATATTGTCCGTCCGAAACAGGAGAAGCTCCAGCAATGGATGGCTCACTAGCTAATGGTGATGTACCAGACGGTGTAAATGTTTCTGGTTTAGCACCAAACAATTGTTGACCAGACGTAGGTGAAGTAAAGTAACTTCCAAAACCTTGTCCTGCTCCTTGAGCCTTTAATCCAAATTGTGGTCCTGCACCACCTAATACTCTAGCTAAATTTCCTAACCCATAAGTCAAGGCACCGGATCTTAGTGATTTACTAATGCTACCTGTTTGATCAAACCCACCTATACCTGCCATACCTGCTGCAAGTAACGGGTTAAACGGTGCAACGAATGGAGCTGCTTTTACAGCTATTTTAGATACTTCATTAGGAATTACTTTTCTTACAAATTTTTTAAATGAACTTCCAAAACCGAATTTTTCTCTAGGAGTAATATCCATGATACCACCTCCAGCTCTTAGTTGTCTATTCATTTGTGATCTTGAAATTGCCATTTTTTTATTTTATATAATTTTTCTTATTTTACAACATTATTCAGCATCTGATGCAGCACCCAAAGGGGGCATTGCAGCTACTTTTACCTTTAAAGATCTTGTTATTTCATCTCTAATAGTAGGGGTATTTGAGTCCGCAATATCGTTTTCAGCCTCTTGATCTGAATTATACTCTTGATTAGTTCTAGTATTTCTCAATACTACTTCTGTTTCACATTTAACAACTGGTACTTTTTTACCATTTATCATTGTGTATGCTACTGATCCTTCTTCTTTAAAAGCCATATTTTCTCCTTATTCTCTGTTGATTTCTAATATAGCAGCTGTGCCTTCTATGTCATCTGCACTATCTGCTTGTACTCTTAATACATCATTTTCTTCTAAAATAATAGAGCCATCTGATATAGATTGTGAGTTTGATGCTGCAATTGTGTGTTTTGCAAACGTAAATTGTTTAGTTGCTGAATTATCATAAATATGTCCATGCACTACAACATTACCAGATCCGATATTTGCCATATGTATATTCTGTACAATAGCTCTTGAGTTAGATGGAACCGTATAAATATCTGTTGCATCTGTAGTTGTTAAATCAAACTGTGCATTTTTATAAATATTAGCCATTAATTACTACTCCCTGATGATTTAAACCAAGTGTATCTTTCGGTTTCTTGTTTAAGTTCATTTAAAAAAGTTGAGTTTAATTGTTCTACAATAAGAGCAATCGCTCTATTAATTTGTTTTTGGTTAGATACTTCATACTCTTCTTTGGGTTCTGGTATTCTTACTACTATCTTAGCCATTATCTTCTACCATCCGGTTGTATATCAATTCTTAAAGTACCAAATCGCCAAGACTCACTAACATCAGTGTTTTCAATTTTAATATTAACAAATCTACCTCTAGCTCTCGTATCTTTTTTATCAGTACTTGAATTAATTGTAAAGGGGCTCAAAGTAGTAGTTGTCTCTGATTGTTGAGGATAACGTTTAACAGCTAACGTTACTTTTGCATTTCCTTGTAAGTCTTTAAAGTCAGGTATAAATCTTCTCATAGCTAAAAATACTTCACCTACTGTACCTTGTGATTGTAGATCAAAGTCATATGATTTAACGAATGATGTAACGGTAGTAGTTGTTCCATCTGGATTAACTTGGTCTGTTCCTACTTCATGTTCAAATAAAGTTGTTTGACCTAACCCATCTTCACCAATAATCTCAGGGAAGGTTCCAGTATTAGTACTATCAAATTTAGTTGCAATAGGTTTTGGATAAACGGTTGCATCAATCCAAGAAGTTCTAGCTTCTGTTCCAATATACCAAACACCTCCGGGAACTTTTTCTGCTAATGCACCATAATTAAATACTACATATTGATCATTATATTCAGAATCAGTTGATGGATAATACCAAACAACTTCAGTAAATAAATTATTAATACCTGCATAAATTTGTTGACCTTTTGTAGTATCTGCTTGGTCATAAACATAATCTTCAACACTGCATGGTAGAGATTTAACTGTACCATCAAACATAAAGAAACCATTTGAAGACATCCAAAAAGCAACACCATCAATTTCAATCGCTGCATTTTTACCAATTAAACCACAGTTAGTACCAACTTGTTCAAAACCAAATGTAAAAGGTGCACCAATAAATTTCATAGTATACAAAGCATTATCAGTCCAAACTAGAATTGTTTCTTTTGCTTTTAAGGCACCTATTATTTTTGTACCATCTTGTAATCTTTGTGATCCAGCTGAGTTAATTGCAGTGGGTGTATAATCATTAATGTCTTCTTGATCTGAAAATCTTATAAACATGTCATCTTGAGTTGAAGCTGTACCAATAGTTGTTTCTGTTCCTAAATGAATTAAGTGACGTGTTGTAGGTGATACTAAAGATACTCTAGTTGCTGTTGGGTTATTAGTTGTCTCAAATCCAGATGTAGTAGTAGATGCTCTTGTTGTTAATCTTGCAGCATCTCCTGCATTCCATGTAAAAGTTTTACCATTTGCAATTGTTGCAACTAACACTTGACCAAAATTACTTAATGACCAAAGACCTGGTTCAAGAGATACATCTGATGCAGAAGCAGCTTCTCCCCAATTACCTGATCCCCAAGTATCAATACCCCAACCATAACCATAAGATTGTTCTGCAGGACCAACAGTCTCATAAGGTTTAACATCTATACTACCGCCTGTTGCGACTGTTGCAGTTGCGTTTGAGCTTTGTGTAATTGTAAATACAGTTGTTGATGTAATACTTGTTACTTGAAATAGTTTATCTTCAAAATCAGAATCAGCAAAACCTGTTCCACCAGGTAAAGTTACATTATCTAATAATACAATATCACCTGAAGATAACCCATGATTAGAGCTCGTTGTAATAGAACATATTGGAGATGCATCTGTTGTTGCAATAGTTGCAGAACTTAATGTAGTTTGTAATGGGGTAACATCGTAAAGCTGACCTTCAAAATAAATTAATAAAAATTTATCTGTTCCAATTGCAACGTATCTGTTTCCATCTAAATCAACAAAAGCAAATTCACGTCTTGCAACTCCAACAATAGTATCTGTAACCAATGATGACCAACCCCCAACTTTTTCAGGTAGTCCATATCTAAACCTAGTATTATCACAATCAATCCATCTGTTTTCTGCTCCAGATGAAGTATCTTGTTTATCTATTCCTGGTAAGACTTTAAAATCTATTAGAGCCATTGTCCGTGCTCCTATATGTTATCTTTATACACCCAGCCTCTTGTTGCATTAACATATACTAATGTGAATGCTGCTGTATTTGTAGATACTACTAAATCAGAAGCAGCTCCTAAAATGTTAGAACTATTTCTACCGATTGTTAAATTGTTTGATGCAAGGTTTGCTCCACTATCTATAAAATGTACTTCATTACCTATTGCAGGGGATGCTGGTAAATTAATTGTAACAGGTGCTCCAATACCACCACCTGAAGTATCCACTAAAATCTGGTCTCCGTTAACTGTAGTGTAAGTTGCTGAAGGTGTGTAATATCCTTTAGTCTGCATTTTACCTGTAATGTTTGTTCCATCAGAATATAAAACGGTAGTTGATCCAATTGGTAAATCTAATCCTGTACCTGAAACTGTTTTAACTGTTAGCGTATAATTAGATGCTGATCTATCTGTTGCATCTTCAACTATGAAAACTCTTTCAGCAGTGTCTGGCATAGTCACTGTTCTATTTGCAGTTAACGTTCCAGTTAGTTTGTAGTATAAATTTTTACCGTTTGATGTTGCATATGTTGCAAGAGATAATGCTACATCTGAAGGACCTACTGCAAGTGATAAATAGCCACTAGCTGCTTGTTCTAAAATTTGTAAATTAGTATTAGTAATTGTTCCCCATGTACCAGATTTTTCACCGGTAGTAATAAGTTCTAGTTTTAAATCATTTGACGTACTTGATGCCATTTATTCTCCTATGGGTTATTTGGATCTATTGGTATCCAAATACCAGTTGCACCTGGGTTTATTTGGTTCCAGTTTATCACATCTACCGTGTCTGTTGCAAGGTTTATTTGATAACCAGTTACAGGGACAGTAGTCACAAAACCAACTGTAGTATTACCAATTGACAGATTAAATTGATTTCCTGTCGGTTGAACAGTAATATTTATAACTCCAACTCCTGCAAAAGGTGCTGCTGCAAATGATGTTGCTCCAAATAACATTATGATCCTCTACTTGTCTGGATAGGTGACCAAGTCTGTGTTGCTCCTGGTACAACTCCATCCCATTGTTTTATATTAATGTCTGATGTTCCAATATCAAACTCATTTCCAACAGGTAATACCGTTGCTTTTGCTTGAATAGTAACTGTTCCTGTAGATAAATTTTGTCTATTGGTTGTAACAATAGCTGTTGCATTTGCTTTTGTTGTTACATCCCCAACTGCAATTTCAATACCACTTCCTGAAGGAGTAATCGTTGCACCTGCAACTATCGTTACATCACCGGTATCTGTATTAATTCTTGATCCTGTTGATAATACATTAGCAGCTGCAGTCGTTGTGACATCACCTGTGTCTAAATTAACACCTGATCCAGTGACATTGTATTTAAATGCAAAAGTAACGGTACCCGTTGACTCATTAATTCTTGATCCAGTTAAAGTGATATTTGCTTTACCAACTGTTGCAACTGATCCTGTATCTAAATTTAATCTATTACCAGATACACCAATTACATCTGCAACATTAACTGTACCGGTATCAATATTAAATCTATTACCTGTAACACCAAAGTTAGCGCCTGCAGAAATAGTAACTGAACCTGTAGAGAAATTTAATTGTTGACCTGTTGGAGATACGGTTTGATTAACTCTTATTTCAATATTACCAATGGTAGTATTTAATCTACTACCTGTTGGAAGAACTAAAGCTTTTGCAATAATTGTTGGATTGCCGGTAGATTCATTTATTCTTGAACCAAGAACGTTTACAAATGCGTTAGGATTAAAACCGACATCGGAGAAGGCCGCTGCGGCAAAGGAAGTTGCACCGAAATACACGAGTTACCTCGCCGTTGTTGGGATATTATTAGTTCCGACTATAGGGTTTTCTGCAAATGCCATGTAGATGTATGTTCCACCAGAAGCGTTTACTAAATCATAACTTTGTCTTGGTTTAAAACCATTAGAATAAAAATCATACCAAATTAAATCAGTTCTTTCAGCATCACTTGCATTTGCTTCAACTCTTTTCATTACAGGATTAAATATATCTCTTTTATCATCAAACATACCCCAACCTTCTGCGACATCAGTTCGTTTAACCATAACAAACGCAGGTTTAAATCCTGTGTAAACAAATGTACCATCACTACTCCCATTCCCTGTGTATGAGCCAAACTTACTGAATCCTTTTTTCTCTGCGAAGCAGTAGGCAATCATAGTTTGTGTATTGTAGTTTATTGTTGGGTGTGTGCCGACAGTAAATACAGAACTTGTTGGATTTGTGTTATTCCAAAAAGCTGAATTTGAAGAATATTGAGCATTAGTTAAATTTAATGATATATTTCTATCATTACCCATACCTACATGATACATTCCCCAATCTTCTGCTGCACTAGCTGATTTTGTAATTATACATGATAATGCAGAATTTAATCCATGACCAATCGTTCCTGTTGCACCTGTTCCTGTATATGTTACAATACTAAATCCACTTGTAGTATTAGCACTAACAGTAGAACTTATAGAACCATCTGTATTAGCTGAACCACTTGTGTTATCTGCTAACCAGTTCCAACCAACCATTGTTTCGTTAGTAGTATTTACTGAGTTAGATGTTCCAACTGTATAACCATTAGTATCAAAAGATTTTAAAGTTTCTGCTAAAGTTCCTTCTGCTGCTGTATTATCACTTCTAATATAATTAGTAGCACCTCTAACTGCATCAAACCAATAGTGAGCACCACTAGCATTTCTAACTTTTAACCAAGTTAAATCTGGTTGAAATCCAACTGTGTGAGATGTTTCAGTATTATTACCAGTATATAAATTAGTATTAAAATATTGATTTGGTTTATTTATCTGTGCCATTAACTATACTCCTCTGCATTAATTGATTTAGTACATAATGCTCTATATCCTGTAGGTACATCATACTCGAAAATTCCAATTCCGTCATCTGGATTCTGTGCTGATGATACAGCAGTTGTTCCGAAGTAGCCATTGCCGAAGTTAAATTGTGCAACTGTTTCATTACTTCCAGTATCATTTGAAACTCCAAAAAACCATTCATCTCCTGTTAATATAGAAGTAACATCTATTCCACCAGTACCAGCTGATGGGTTACTGCTATTTCCCCATGTTCCATTAACACCAAAATAAACTTTTTTATTATCGCAATCCATTGCCATCATTAAAATATCTCCATCTCCACCAGCTGAACCCCAAGATGTGTTTGAATTATTAACTCTGTAAGCACCAGTATTAACGACATAAGCAATAGAACCTGTTGTACCATTTTTTCCTAAATCATCTTCATTAGTTGAACCTAATCCACCTAATACAGAAAAATTATAATCTGCTATACCTAAAATTAAATAGTGATTTGAACCTGCACTATATTTACATTCTGCATAATATTTGCCAGATGATGCACCAAGAGTTGTTAGTGAACCAAAAACTGGATTAGATGATGGCGAATTATATGTTGTATTACCATTTGAAAATGTTGAATTACTTCTAATATTTGTGTTAAATGTAGCAAAAACATTACTAGGTGTATCTATTGTCTGTGTCATTGTTCCATTAACTGTAAATGTATTTGAGTTGCCAGAACTGTCTGTTCCAAAAGCAGCAGAGTTTTCAAATTTTAGAAAGAATCCATTTGTACCATAAGTAACTGATGGTGCAGTTTTAGGTTTCCATATTCCAGTTGTAGAATCTGTTTCTCCGAAAGTATCAGCATCATATGCTGTGCCGTCTATATAATGAAAATGTGCCATTGAACCATCGTAATATGATGAACTATAAGCACTTTCTTCTACACCAATAACAGTTTTATAAGAATTTTTACCAATTTGAGAATTTACTGTTGCACCACTATTTGTTGATAATGATTGTAAATTTCCATTAACCCAAATTTTTACTTGGTCAGATGCACTAGCACCACCAGTATTATGTAAAACTACTATATGATACCAAGCTGATGTATCTCTAAAAACTGCATTTGTAGTATTTAAACCAGTTCCGCTATGATAACGAATTGTATTATCTGTATAAAATTCTAAATATTGACCAGCCGCACCCCCATCATAAGCACCAATAATTTTATTTCTTGAACCTAAATTTCCTCTTTTTAACCAAGTTGAAAATGTAGCAATACTTCCATTTGTTTGTGCTGAAGCATAATCTTTTGATAAATATGTACTAGCCATTAGTTGAATTGACCTCCATTATTAATTCCTACAGTTACTGTAATAGAGAAAGCTCTATCAGCAGTCTGTGCTTCAGCGTCTGTTGCTCTTGCTGTAAAGTTATAAGTTGTCTCTGCAGTTGCACCAGATTCTGTTCCTGTAATTGCACCAGTAGAACTGTTTAAACTCAGTCCACCAGGTAAAGCACCTGAGACTATTGAATATGCTATAGTACTATCACTTGTTGCAGCGATTGTAAAGTTAGCAGCTGCACCTGCAGCCATTGAACCTAAAGACCCAGCAGCGGTAGTCCATGTTGGAGCGTCCGATACAGTTAGTAAAGCAGAAGATGATCTTCCTGCTAATCCATCAGGGTTCTCGACTCTAATAAAATAAGTTCCATCAGTTGCTAATGTAAAAGCTGCACTGATACTTGTTGAACTATTAAAAGTTACTGTGTCTGGTGTAAAGATAGCACCTGTTGTTGAAATTGCATTAACGGTTGCACCATTAACATAATTAGTTCCAGTGATTGTAATTGAAGTTTGTGCGTTAGTAATAGTGTCAGGGGATAAAGATGCAACTGTTGGTAAAGTAATTGCAGTAACCGATTCACCATTAACGGTTAAAGCTGGGACCGATAAAGTAGCACCTCCTGCAACAGCTACTGTTTGGCCTGATTGACCAACGGTTACTGTACCAGAAGATTCCTGGATAATATCATTACCATCCTGATCTTGTACTGTGTCTACTTTTAATATTCCTGCCATTATGATACCGTTAATAAAGTTGTTGAGGATCTTCCTGCAAAACCTGTGTTGTTTTCTATTCTAATATAATAACTGCCTGCAATCAATGTAAAATTACAAGTCAGAGAACTTGAACTGTTATAAGTGACTGAATCTGCACTATTTATTGCACCTGTTGATGAGATTGCTTCAACAATTGGGGTTGCAATAAAACCTGATCCTGTAATTGCAATAGATGTTTGAACACTAGCTGATGCAGTTGTGGGGGTAATACTTGATATTGTTGGAAAAACTCTACCTGTAACTGTTTGACCATTTACTAATAACGTTTGAGCAGTCATCGTTGCACCTGAAGGAATCGTCACCGTATTACCGGATGCTGCCATCGTTACAGTTCCACCTGATTCATTTATAATATTAGATGCGCTACTATTTTGGATAGTGTCGTTTTTTAAAATACTCGCCACGAGTTACCTCGCATTCGCTGGTACGTTGTTAGTTCCTACTAAAGGTGCTTCTGCAAATGCCATGTAGATGTATGTTGAACCAGAACCATTTCTTGCACCTGATGTTCCTCTAAATTTAAAACCATTAGATACAAAATCAGTATCATAAGTGCTACTAGATGTATCTACATCAGTTGTATTTGGAAATAAATTAGTATCCATAGCATTAATAGGGTCTCTTTTATTATCCATAAGCTGCCAATCGCCAGTAGTATCAGTTCTTTTAACTATTATAAAAGCAGGTTTAAATCCTGTATAAACAAATGTTCCATCAGCATTACCATTACCAACATAAGAACCAAACTTGCTGTAACCAGTTTTCTCTGCGAAGCAGTAGGCAATCATTTGATGTGGACCATTAATACCATCAACACCAGAAACATAAAAAACTGAACTTGTAGGAGAGGTATCTTGCCACCAATCTGCTGCTGAACTTTGTGCAGAATTATCGTTTAAAGTAAGTTTATTTCCATTACCCATGCTTTCATGATAAACATACCATTGTTCTGCACTTTCTCTATTTTTTATAAATATAACTCTTGGTGCTAAACCTAAACCATGACCAATATTTCCATTTGCATCTGAACCATCCCAAGACACAATACTAAATCCACTTGTAGTATTAGCACTAACAGTAGAACTTATAGTACCATCTGTATTAGCTGAACCAGAACCATTTGCTTTCCAGTTCCATGATGCGTAAGTTTTTGTAGATGGAGAAGATGAATTAACAGTTGACCCAGTTCCTAATGTATAACCATCTGATGTAAAGCTTTTTAAAGATGTCGCATCAGTTTCTTCTGCATTACTTGCATTACTTTGCAAATATTTTGTTGCACCAGTTATTGTATTAAAAAGATTATGGTTTTGTCCATTATTTCTGCACTTTATCCAAACAAAATTTGGTGCAAAATCTAAACCAGATATTGCTCTATCATCTGTAGAATTACCACTCCAAGTTAAATTTTCAAAATAATCTGTTGGTTTATTAATTGTTGAGTAAGCCATTATAAGTTTAATCCTTTTGTTGATAAAGCAGTATAGCCTGTTGGAACATCATATTCAAATATTCCATTACCACTTGCGTTAGTTCCTGCACTAGATACTGCTGTTGTTGCAAAATAACCATTACCAAAATTTGCATGATACTCCCCTGTTCCTGAATTACTATAAGTAGATATACCAAAAGTCCAAAATTCATCTGTATCTCCTGTTATAGAAATACCATTTCCTGATGATGGATTGCCACCAACATTCCAAGTTCCATTTATACCTTGATAGATTTTTTTATTATCCATATCTAATGCTAATTGAATAATATTACCACTAGCTTGTGCTGTATAAGAACCTGATGATGAACCATTTGTGTATAATGATGTACCATAAATACCAAAATATTGACCACCACTATAAGTGTCAGTTAAATCTTTAAAATCGTGTGTTGATAAAGTTCTTTGACTAGCAAAACCTGATACAAAATGTGAACCACTAACCCATTTTACTTCCATATAATATTTACCTGAAGTTGCACCTAAATTTGCAAAAGCACTTCTCCAAGTGCTGTCTGCACCAGCAGTAGTTGCTGTAGTATTTCCATTTGATAATCCACCAGTAGGTAATGATAGAAATAAAGGATTAAATGTAGCAAAAACTGAGCTTGGAGAATCTTCTGTTTTTGTAAGTGTACCACCACCAACTGTAAAGTTATTACTGTTACCAGATTGGTCTGTAACTGAATTACCATCTTTTAAAATAAAGAAACCATTAGTTCCATAAGTTACACTAGGAGAAGTTTTAATTTTCCATTCTCCAGTTGTTGCATCTGTTGAACCAAATGCTGATGCGTCATAAGCTGTGCCATCTATGAAGTTAATGTGAGACATTGAACCTTCAAAATATCTTTGCAAACCACCTGCACTAATATAATTAACAGCACCTAATAAATGACCTGCTGTACTATTAACTACGTAATTAGTATTTTGACTTGGATAATTTGTTTGATTAAAACTAGTTATTTCTTCTCCATTAACATATAATTTAAATCTATTTGTGGAAGTTGCTTGTGTTGTATCTAGTGCAAAAACTATATGATACCAACCATTTACATCTCTAAATACAGCGTTTGTTATACAAAGATAAATATTCCATAATGAAACAGTTAATCTATCACTTGCGTCAAAAATAATCTCTAAATTAACACTATCTCCAACACCGTTGTTAACAGCAAAAACATCTGAAGCAACACCTAATTTTCCTCTTTTTACCCAACCACTCCATGTCCAAGTTTGTTGATTTCCTGCTGAACTTGGTGTTCTTGTTAAATATGTACTAGCCATTAGTTAAATTGTCCTCCACCTGTTGCACCGAAGCTAGATGTTAGACTAAACTGTCTATCAGCTGTTTGACCTTCGGCATCTGTTGCTCTTAAAGTAAATGTATAAGTTGCAGCAGTTTCATTACTACCTGCAAAGTCTGTAGTTGATATCACACCTGTTGATGAATTTAAAGAACAATTAGCAAGTGATGCGTTAGTTAATACGTTTGTAGTTTCACTGTAAGCTATTGTTGAATCTCCTGTAGCTGCAACCGTTGCAACGGTACCTGAAAAATCTCCTGCAATAGTACCTAGTGTACCTGCTGAAGTTGTCCAAGTCGGTGCATCAGATACAGTTAAAACTGCTGTAGATGATCTAACTGCTAGACCGTCATTGTTTTCAATTCTAATATAATATGTGCCATCAGTTGTTAATGTAAAATTACAAGTAAGTGAAGTTGCATTATTAAATGTAACACTGTCTGCAGGAGTAATTACTCCAGTAGTTGAGATTGCTTCAACAACTGGTATTGATACAAAATTACTTCCTGTAATAGTTATTGATGTTTGAGCATTGGTAATTGTATCAGGTGAGATAGATGTAAAAGTTGGATTTGCTAAAGCTGTGATTGCTTCACCGTTTAAAGTAATTGAACTAGTTGCAGCAACGCTGTTTGCAGAAATGTTTCCTGCAGTAGTAATCGTGTCGCCACTATCACCTATTGTGAATGTGGTTCCTGTTCTAGGGCTTATTTTATTTACTTTTACTTCACTCATATTATACGCCTATCAATGCTTTTACTTCTTCTTCAGTTAAACCTAAGTCTAAAAGTTTTTGTTTGCCAGATGCTTTTTTATTTGTTGCGTCTGCTTCTGCGTTTGCCATTTCAGTTTCAACAGTTGGTATCATAGCTTCAATATCAGATTTAGATATTGGTGTTGTTCCATCTAACCACTCAATAGAATTTATATCTTCATTTTTAATCATAACTTTTGCGTTTGGATTTATTTTTAAAATTGCTTCTATAATCATTATGCTCCTATTTCTAATAATGTAATTGTTGATGATGGAAAACTTATATAAGCAAAATTTCCAGCATTATCTTGCCTATTAATATAACCAGTTGTTCCATAAGGATTTGCTAATTGCATTTGATAAGTAATTGCAGAAGTAGTGTTAGGTGTATCTAAAAAATTTTTTGAAGATTCTCCATAATCTTGAATAACATCCATTCTTCTTCCTACAAATATATTAGTTTGAGAGCCAGTTGCTCCTGTGCCTAATCCTATGCTTGTAGTTGCTCCACCAGATATTTCTCTTTGACATAAAGTATAAGCATAACTAGAACCAGAACCACCAAAGAAAACTGTTACCATTACTAATATTTTACTTGATGTTGAAGATGGAGTTATTGTTGCTGAAAAACCAGAAACATCTGCTGGAGTAGCAGAAGTTGAACTTACTTGGTCTGTAAAATGTGTATTAATAACTTGTAAAACTTTTCCACCACCTGCTTCTGCAAAAGTATTATCTCCTCTTAAAAAGGTTGTAGCATCTTTAGTTCCTGTTGCAGATAATTTTCCAAGTGCAATAGTGCTATCTACAATTTTAGCATTAGTAACTGTTCCATCACTTGGAGTAATAGTCCCAGTCAATTGAGTCGCTGCAATTGATTTATTGGTTAAAGTTTGAGTCCCTGTAGTTGTTACAACAGTTGCTGGTAAAGTAGTCGTTGCATTAGATGCATCTAAAGTTACACCACTAGGAATTGTAATTGTATCTCCTGAAGTACCAATTTCTAAAGCTGTTCCTGATTGTGGATCTATTTTATCTACTTCTAATTTACTCATTATATAATTACCAATGTTCCTGTTACAACTTGTGTCCCTGTTATGCTAACAGGTCCTGCTAATACTCCTGAATCTAAAGTTTGATCATCAGAGATTGTTGAGTTGTGAGTATTAACAAATGTTTGTGCTGTCATTCCTGCAGAAGGTGTTCTTGATGCAGGCAATGTACAAAATACTGTTTTAGTACCAGCTGAAAAGTCGACTAACGAATCTGAATTAGATGAAGAAATAATAGTTGTTCTAGATAAAGTATCAGGTGTTGCATCTGTTACAGTTCCAATACCAACTTCAAACTCTGCTGTACCATCATTAGAGATTGCATAGTAAGTGCTATTACCTGTTCCAACACCAGAAACAAAACTTTCAAAACCCGTTTCAGCACCGGCTAAATTGAACGTACCGGTCCCTGTCGTAGTAGATGTTTCTTTTACTCTGTCGTTGAGTGCAAATGCCATTACTATTTCCTTTAATTATTACGCGTCGCCAAGTCTAATGATAGCATTAGAAGAATCAGCAGTTGGAAACTGAACAACGAAATCACCGTTAGTTGCAGTTTTTGTTCCGCCAAAGTCTAGAACTAATACAGCTTCATTACTTGAACCTTTATAAATCAGTGCTCCTGTTGCTGATAACGTTACAGAACTAAAAGTAGAATCTGCAAAGTCAACGTATGCAATGTTACTTGATATCGCTACACCATTATTAGTTAAAGTATTACCACCCGCTGTATAGTTTGTACCAGATGAAGAAACTTCATTAGTAGTTGTATAAGCAGTTGTTGCAGTACTAAAACCAGCTTGTGTTGTGTAAAGTGCTAATTTGAAAGTTGATCCACCAGATGAATCAAAATCAAACGTACCACCAAGTAGGTCTGTTTTAAAAGAGTCAGGTACTATATTTGCCATTTAATTGTCTCCTTAAATTATGATGGTGATTCAGATTTAAGAGGAGTACGAATGGTTCCATCTTCCCATTCATCCCGGCGTCTTCGACCTTGTTGTTCGATCGCGTACGATTGTAAAGCTCTTTTAAAAGATCCTTCGTAGTATTGTAACATATCTGCGGGACCTTTCAAGTATCCATATGCTTCTACCAGACATCCATACAAAAGTAAATCCTGATATTTATTACTTGTATAAGTTCCTTGTGTACTTCCTGGTGAAGCTGTTATTGAATCTGGTTGTTTTGTATAAGCTAAAGTAATTAAATTAGTGCTATTTGGTGTAGGTGCTACTACCCAATAATTAGCATCCCAGTTAGCATAATATTTAGGTATTCCAGAAGCAGTACCTGGAGTATTATAATACTCAGCCATAAAACTTGTATCTCTTTTTTCTAAAAAAGTTTGCTTACTATTAGAATCTGTTAATTGAACGTATCGAATAAATCTTAAATCAGATGGTATAGTAACGTATCTACTTCCAGCCGCTAAGTTTGAAGTTGCATAAAATCTATTATCATCAGAATCTGCATCTCTGTAAATTCTGTTTTCAGCATTTTTAATAATTGTTGTTAAAATAGTATTAGATAAAACAGAGTCATCTACTTCTGTATAGTTTCTAATATCATCTTGTAAGTTTACTAAAGTGTAAGCCATTATGGTGTTAGAGTAACTGGTCCTGCAGTTACAAACATTCCTCCTGAATTTTCCGTTACAGTTGCATTGCTTCCACAATTAAAACTATAACTATTTGTATCAATAACTGTTATACTAAATCCTGAACTATTTTCAAATAAAGAATACACCAGGCCTCCGGGGCTTCCATTTACATTTCTAAATACAACAGTATCACTAGATGATCTTCCATGTGCAGGTTCTGTAACTATTACAGTAGAAGAACCTGAAGTTAAACTTAAAGGATTTCCTGGTAATAAATTTTCTGTTGCAGGTTCAACTCTTGCAGGTCTTGAATTCATTAAACCTTGAGGATCACCTGTAAATCTTGTTGGTTGAATTTGTGGTTGCTTTGGTTCAAATTCTGAGTTGTGAACAAAACTACCATTCCATTCTTTTACCATTTCTTTATATGGAAATGCTAAACCTGATCTATCAGATATTGCCTGCGCATATTTTCCTCTAGATAATTTTGCCATTAGGTTCCTGGATAATAAGTTTTAGGAGTAATAAAAGAACTTGATGAAGATCCATCTTCAGTTAATGCTCTGTTTAATTCGTCCTCATATAACATTTTTAACATTTGAATTTTTTCAGGTGCATATTTTACTGCTAAATAATATGCAAGTCCTGCTACCATACAAGGTACAAATCTATAAGGTACATCTGCATCATTAGTATAGTCTCCGGCATCTTGAATTCTTTTTACGTAGTAATAATTAAAAAATTTACCAGCTTGATCAGTTCCTGGTGTTAAATATAAAGTAACCGTAATTTTATCAATAAATCTTTGTACAAAATATTGTGTAGGTTGACCTGTAGAAGTTTTATTAGATAACGCTTGATAAGTTGATCTGCTAATTTTACTAAGAGGTGTATCAATACTATCTGAATTTCTAAAACTTGCCTCTAAAATATCATCAACACCATAAACAGCTGTAGCACTTGAAGTACCATCGCTTGTTGATCTAAACATTGTATAGGTTGCTTGATCTGCAACTAATGTAATATTATTGTTTGCAACTTCCCAATAATGCAAACCTCTATTAGCCCATTCTTGAAACATTATATTTAAAGAACGTCTTGCACCTTTTAATTGATAACCTGAAACACCAGAAATTCCAATTCTTTCGTAAGACTCTTCTACAATATCAGCAATAGAAAAACCTTTTTCAAAAATTGTAGTTCCAGAGGTAGTGTTAGCCATTTAGCCTCCTAGCCAGTATATCCGATAGTAACAGATCCTGTTCCAGTTACATCTGCATAGATAGTATTTTGAAATCTAATTCCGTTTCCAGGTATATACATATCTAATCCTTCACTTCCAAAAGTAGATTCAAATACAATTGCTCCAGATGCTGTTGCTGCATCATAAAGTTTTATATTAGTAACTCCTGTAGCTTGAATGTATGTAACTCTAGATGGTCCAATATTAGTTGATCCACCTGAAGCAGTTTTTACCTGTCCGTCAGCTGTAAGTGTTGTAAATTTTTGGTCTGATGACATATTGTTTTCTCCTTAAAATTAATATGTGGACCCGAAGGTCCACACTAATTATTTATTATGATGATGCAATGTTTGCAAGTGTATCACATCTTTTCCAGTTTGTTCCATCTGAAAAAGCATATACTGCTGCACCTGCTGCACCATTTTGTACGTAAACTAATACACCTTCGTTATCAGCTGCTTCAAGACTATTAGTTCCGTCTGTAATTGTGTTAGCATCTGTAACTGTGTAAGGAGTTTTTCCACCTTGTTGAGTGTCTCCTGCGTTAACGTTAGGTCCACCAATAAAACCATTTAATGATGTTACTGGTCCTGTAAATGTAGTGTTTGCCATGTTATATCCTCCTAGTTTCCGAACATAGTCTCTAGGCCGTCGACTATACGCGTCTATGTTCTAATTATATTGTATAGTGTGTTTTTTATATACTAGTTTTGAGTAGAGTGCAAGAAGTCCTACAGTGCGGAGTGGAATTTTTCCAACGATGTAGCTTTTTACTAAGTAGCTACTGAAACTTCAGGAGCAGAACTTTCAACTGTGTTCTGTACGTGAGCGATTCTAGCTTCTTCAAGCTTGATATCTGTGATGATTTTTTTGACTTTATCGTCAATTCTAACCATCTCAAGAGTGTATCTATTATTATCTAGATGCTCCTGTTCCCACTTCAACTCCAAGGACCTTTTTTGTTTGTATAGGTCTTGTATCATCTATAACCTCCTCATAGGTTATTCTGTATTTATCAGAAGCAAATACTTTAGCTCCGATATGTTCCCATTTTATAACATTTTCTCCTAGTTTGTCAACTATGGCTTGTTCTAAGGAAACTGCGTTATCTTCCGATAACACTTTAAATTTTGCGTAGTGGTCGTAGGCATTTATTGTAACTGTAAAATTTTTCATGAAATTCCTTTCTATTTTCATAATGAGGCGGAACTGTGTCCGCCTCAAAATTTCTAATTATTATGCACCTGGTGATGCAAAAATACCTCTATAGTCAGATACACCAAATGAGTATCTTTCTCTAGCTTTGTATCTTACGTTACCAGTGTCAAAGTCACCTTCCATTGCAGTTTTGATAGCTGCTCTGTCAAAGTACTTCATACCATTAGGCACGTCTGTGATAATGTAGAAAGCATCTGGGTCAGTTAGGAAGTTGTTCACTCTATAACCTTGAGGAACCATTCCCATTGACGCAATTGCGTTAATGTCATTATCAGCAGTACCAACTCTACCTTGAGATTTCATTAATCTCTCAGCAGTGAACTGAAGTTCAGAAGGGATAATCATTTTAACACCTCTTGCAGCAATTTTTAGACCTCTTTCGTCTGTCATTGCAGCAATGTCAATTAATGATTGCTCTAGTGAAGTTTCGTTC
>WLWG01000223.1_pt1 | contig 61646 bp, 70 predicted proteins | sample 6712871 | NCBI WGS metagenome assembly WLWG01 (sample SAMN12718693, study PRJNA515312) | sponge metagenome | isolation source: marine sponge | host: Mycale hentscheli | place: New Zealand: South Island, Marlborough, Capsize Point | collected 2003-05-01 | reverse complement strand
GGAAGCCTCTTTGAATTTTTTCAAGCGCATTGGAAGACGAAAGATTTTATTGAGAAAAAGAATCACTGATAGGTTTCACATTATTAATGCACCGATGTTCGCATCTTGAAGTGTGATGGGTATATATGCAGCATCATTGCAGGTGTCCAGTCAGGCGTCGCTTCGAGTCGCCTGCACAGCTTTGGATGGCCTACGTACACGCAACTCGCCGTTCCCCTCCCGAAGGGCGAGCTCAGCGGGGTTCGGGCGGAGCATGTGCGGCCAGAGCAGGGGCTACCGTGCGTTTCCGGCAACCGGCGAACGGGGGAACGTTCATGACCACCAACATCACCGAAGAGCACCGCCGCGCCTTCGAGACGCTCACCAGCGGCGACTACGGCAACTTCGCGCTGTTTCCCATCTTCGTCGATGGCGCACCGGGCGCCGCAATCGTGGCGGTCAACAAGAGCCCGCCTGTCAGGGAGGCACGCAGATTCTGATTCACAAAGCGAACCATGTTGGATTGACCTGTCGTGAAAAGTGCCTCAAATGTCCCGATCGTCGTGAACAACATCCAATTCAAGTACTGCTTGCTCGGTTCGCGCATGCGTCCGTAGAGTTCAATTTGCATCAGATTCAAAAAGAGCAGCAGCATCGCCAGTGCCGGATAAGTACCTTCTTCGTAAACATCATCGTCGAACAGATTCTTAAAGATGAAATTTAAGTTGTAGGCCTCGGCTTGAATTTGCCGATACCGGGTGACCAGGTGTGTCGCCCTGTCAAAGAGCCCCGCCAAACCGCTCTCATTGCCTCGGTTTAGTGCAACTTCATAGAGCATCTCAGCGTCGAGATAGCCTGTCCCTTTGCAGACATCGAATGGCCGCATCCAAGAGCGCGAGTGTGGTTTCTTTGTCCTGGGCATCGAGCAGGTTTTTTGCGTCGAACTTCATCTTGTCAAAGAACGCCGCCTCATCGACACAGATTTGCGCGGCTAGCAGCATCCCTTCTTTGAAAGGTTTCCGAAGAAGCGAGTACGCCACCATAAATTTGCGTTTCTCGAGCGCTCTCAGTCCTTCATGGATCATGTCAGCATGTCGCCATAGAGCGACATGCTGACATGATCCACGACCACTCGTCGTTCTAGGTTGCCGCGCCCCGAAACGTCGAGAAAGTCCAACGCATGGATGCCGCTGTTGAGGAGCTCAAGTTCTTCCTCAGATTCAATGTCGAATTGGACGTGATCGGCTTCCTGACGCGCCATTTCTCGTGTCAGGCCTACCATCAGGTCATGGAGGTGGAAGCAATACTCGTGCCGCGCCCAGTAGCGCTTTGGAATTCCCGCCAGACGGTCGCTATCAATAATGCCGATTGGATTCATTGTGCGACTCCCGCAATTGACCAGATCAGGCTCCCAATGTCATCGCTGACTGCTTAGGACAACACTTTATAGTGACACTTCGGGCAGAAGTAGGCAGTGATATCCAGGTCCATGTCTCGCAGTTGTTCTGCAATGTGCTCCTCATGCTCACCTTCCACTCGGCACTCGCTGCAGATGATGAGTTTGCAACCGTCACACTGGGGAACCAGGATCACCTTCAGTCCATCAGGCGTTCTGACATTCTTTGAAACCATGATTCGATCTTCCCTGATGTGACTGGAGGCTAGATGAGCCAGGGTGGCGTCTCACCCTTAACGAGGACACCCGCCTCATACTGTGCAACGAGCACAAACGGTTCATCTGCTGAGGAATTGTCATACACGATGGCATCATCTGCCAGCTCAATGGCCTTCTTAAGATGCCCTGGTACCCGTTTGAGTCGTTCAACGATCTTCTCTTCCGGCACGTCATGTCGTTCCGCGGCCTGATAGCCGTTTTTGACACGCGCGACATTGAGCTGTGGATCGCTGAGGTGGATGTAGATCACCGTGACGTGGTGACCACCTGCTTGGGCATCACGAATGACATCCAACTTGGAATGATGAGAAAACACCGTCTCGTAGGCAAAGGTCTTCCCTTGCTCCAATAGCTGGTCTCGCTGTTTGTTTGCCAGTTCCCAGGCGATTTGATCTCGTGACTTCGAATTGCCATTGTCGAGTAACTTTGCGATTTCATCAGCATTGACGAAGACAATGTCATGTGGCGCCAGTTGCTGGCGGTAGAACGTCGATTTACCGGCGCCATTACCACCGGCTAACAAGTAAAGTGTCGGCGACGTCGTCACTGCTCCGCCACCGACTCATCAGGCATTCGAACGAACTGACCGCCCTTCCAAACACCTCGCTCAATCGAGCCATCGACATTAATAAGCTGCAGCAAACCTGGATGATCCGGGTCCGCTTGTATTCTCACTTTGGCGGTCGTGGTCGTTGCCGCCAACTCACCGCTTTCTCGTTGGGATTCGACCTGGGCTATCAGGTCATTGGTCGATAACACCGGTTTCGATGGCGCGGCGATTTCTAAACTCGCTCGACCGGCCAGCAACATGAACACGTCGCTCTCGGTCATCTTGCCGCACACTTCTCGTCCAACGGCCGCCCAAAACTCAATCTGCTTGCCGAGGGATCGCTTGGAGAGTTTTGCCGCATCTGCAGCGGCTGATTCCAGTTCTCTGGCAACGCGTATGGTCATAGTAATCACCCTATTTGATGGAAAATAGCATTATTCTACAAAATGTTATAATTTGCTACAGATAGTCACATTATAGGTCATCCCGGGACAGATTTAGGACCGCGACATGAGCGGGAAGAACAACTACCAAAAAGTCAGGATCAGACTGGCCGAACGCGGCCACAACGAGCAGAGCGGGATCATTGCTCGCCTAACCCAAGGCCAGCATCGTGTCTACAACATGAATCAGTGCCTTGACGTGTTCCTCATTGGCACCGGCTTGACCATCACCTGGCTATATGATGCTAACAATCCCTCCGATCTCCTCCCTTGCATACAAAGCCATCTCGAAGAGTCGCAGCAAAAAGAAGTCCTGCCGAGGCTGCAACGACGTTTCAAGAAATTCGACGCCGACTCACTCTTTTGATCTGGCGATCGCCTGCATGGATCGTGACCCGGCATTAATGTGGATCTGCGATGAGTGCGATCTGCCACAGTCGGCGTCTTCACATGCATCTGGATTTCGTGAGATCTCGACGAGTGAAGCCATTATCAAGATGCTCAGCAAGGGCAAAAGCAAAACACCGGAAGACATCGCTGAAGCACTCAATATTCCCTACACAAAACGCGTACCGATTACGCGAACAGGGAATGAAAGTCAGCCAGATCGTGACCGTCTACGGACTCAACATGGACATGATCACGAGAGTCTCGACTGGCAATGCAACCATTACGGACATTTCCTGGCTCCGAGACAAAACAGGAATCTGGCTGCCTGACAACATTATCGAGAACCTCAACAAAGTCACTGATGGTGAAGCCAACGGCGGATAGCGCCTCATCTAATATCAACACAGGCGTATCGCGCAGTAGCGCTCTGGCGATGGCGATACGCTGGCGCTGCCGCCGGACAAACGCAGGCCGCGCTCGCCGATGACGGTCTGATACCCCTTGGGCAAGGCCATGATGAAATCGTGCGCGTTAGCATCGCGGGCGGCTTGCTCCATGGCCTCCTCACTGGCTGATGGCTCGCCGAAGCGCAGGTTCTCCGCCACCGTGCCGTGAAAGAGAAACGTCTCTTGAGGGCACCTCTAACAATGCACTTTTTCCGCGATTGCGGCGTCAGCGCCGTGCTCGAATCATCAGGTATCACCTATACACTGAGGTTGTGCGCGGTGCTTCCTTGCACTCACGAAAAAATGACTATTTTTAGCAGGTGCCCTTGAGAGACAACGGCTAGGTGACGGTACAGATCATCGCTGGTGAGTTCGCGTATATTCACGCCGCCCAATTTGACCTGGCCACTGTCCAGAGCATGAAAGCGCAGCAGCAGTTTGACCAGCGAACTCTTACCGCAGCCGCTAGGCCCCACTACCCCTACCCGCTCGCCAGGCGCCAGCGCGAGGCTAAGGTGTTGATGGATACTGCGCCCGGAGCCGGGGTAGGAAAAAACGATGTCATCAAAGTGCACGCAGGGGCTCAAGTCCCCCGCCACCGCCCGCGGGACCGCCGGGGCTTGGATAGGAGGGCTGGCATCCAGTACGCAGAAGATACCTACCCTCGCGGCGCTCACACGACGCTGAGCATCATCATTGACGGCAACCCTATGCAGCGCTCCATCAGCGGATTTTATCCGGACCCAGAACACCACTGGGTGGCCCAACTCGACTGTCATCACGGCCAACACCTAAGACATCAGCCGCCGTTCGTGAGCCGGCCCTGGACGCAGACCCACGCCGGCCGCGAAGCTATGCTCGGTACAATGCTCGATTGTTTGAAGTGCGAGCGCCTGAAACTGCCTGTGCAGCTAAGCGTATACCAAACGACGGCCCCATTCGACGAGAACTCCATCCCTGCGGGACTGTTGCGCGAGCACGCGACCAAAGCCGGCATCTGGGGCCGTATACAGGTGGACGAAGGCATTTTGCGCTACGTGGTCACGGCGCCGTTTCAAACGCAGCGCACGCTACACGCAGGCGATTCGGCGCCTATAGCACCGCAGGTGCTACACCCCCTCGAGCCTGTTGGCAAAGTCAAAGTCCGCGTCGAATTCTTGCGTTAAAGAGCCTGCTCGCAACGCTCTAAAACCGCCGTCATGGCGACCCCCAGCGCGACGCTCCAGTGACTTCGATGACGCCGGTTGTAGGTATCAACAAGCGCTTGCACCCTACGGGCAAGCGGCGGCTCATGTTCACCAAGCAACACCGCCGTGGCCTTTGAGTGGCCTATCACCCGCAGTTTCTCGGGCGCCAAATCGTCATGCACCAGGCCCGCTTCCGGACACACCACCCGAGTGATGCGGACTTTTTGTGCCATCGCATTGCCGGCCTCGAACCTGGCTGTCTGCCCAGCTTCAAAATGTCGAACGATCGCCATAGCCACTCGTCGTGGGTAACTCGCTTATCCGTGTGTCGCCCCCACCGGTGCTTGTGGACAAACCCATCGCGGAGCTCGGTGATCGCGGCCTCTCGTCTCGCAGCTCGGCGATGTACGCTCGGGCTCACGCCACCTGCGCCTCGGCCGCCTGGCACAGCGACTCGACGCTCTCGACGCAGTGGAGGTCCAGGTTTCGGTCCGCGTTGGCCAGCACGATTTGACCGCGGTCGATCTGACGCTGCTTGACCACCAGATAGAGTTTGATCAAGAACTCTTCGATGTTCTCCGACTCATCAGATCGATCTCATGGCCTCGCGCCAGCCTGTGGGCGCCGACCAGTCATAACCGCCCCGGCGCTTTTCCAGCGCGTTCACGCTCCTGTCCAGCCGAACCGCGTGGTCCATGGACGAAAATTGATCCAGCCCCATACGGAGCTTGATATCGATATCTGCGGCCTTGGTAGCCACCCGGCCAGGATATGCGCACTGGCGCGTTCAAAGTAGCACAGCGTGGCGAGTTCGCGGGCCATATCAGTTTGTCGCCAGCAACGACCTTGCACGAGATTCGTCGTATTCGTCGTCATCGGGACCTCATAGATACCTGGTGGGGAGAAAAAGTACCCAGAGCTCTTTCGAGCCACGGGCGCGTCAGTCGGCGTCTAGTTGACAGCTGCGGACCACGGGCAGCAACATCCGCGACCGGTCGCACCGCCGTGCACCTAGCCGAGCTCGTTCATGCCGGGGGTGCGGGCCCGATCGAGCTTGTTATCTGTGACCTTGCTGTCTTTGCGATTTTTCTTATTCTTCTTCATTGGCTTTTCCTTTGTCGTAAGCTGACGTCGTTTGTTGACATGTCCACAGGACAGGGCATGGACAATGCGGTCGCGGTGGCAACGTCGTGGACGCGAACGCTCGTATTGATACCCGCCTCAACTGATCGCTAATCAATTAACATCACAGACTACCCGACGACGCGAGGCCTACGATCGGGAGCCCGTACGTGTCCGGTGTGTCCGGTCAGGTGTCCGGACACAAGCCCGTGGCCGCAACGAGGCTGACCGTACGCGATCGCGACAGTCTCCACAGAGCCGTGAGGCGGTAGGATTCTGCAGTCAACGAACAATCATCATGACGGAGACCCCAACATGTCTTACTCCCCATACCACTGGGTCACGCACGGGCCCTTCACTGGCGATACCCAGGCACTGGCGCTCGACCACTCCATGAATCCGCCTACGCTCTATGCTGGCACTGACGGCGGTGGGGTATTCAAGTCCACCGATAATGGCTTCAACTGGGTCGCGCAGAGCAACAAGCTATATGGCGGCTCGGAGGTGCAGGCCCTGGCGATCGATTACGATGACAACAACACGCTCTATGCTGGCACCGAGGGCGGTGTGTTTCGATGGACAAACAGGCAATGGAACTGGCGCATGAACCGATGGGAAGCGGGTCATTGGACAGATATAGGCTTGTGCCCAAACGGCGCGAAGAAAGCCGACTTCGGGGAGGTTCAGGCGCTGGCGATCAGCCCCCGGCATGTTACCCCGTACGGCGTCCAAGAGCCCACCCTCTATGTCGGAACCGAGCAGAACGGGGTGTTCTACTCCCGAGACAGAGGGGAGAGCTGGTTTCAGCCCAACACCATCACGGATAACTACGGCAAGCGCTACTACCCGAACACGCTCAACGTCCGCGCGCTAGCGGTCGATCCGCTCAACCCCGAGGTCGTCTATGCCGGGATCAATTCCTATTATGATGCGAAGCAGGATAGTGGTGTCTTCAAGTCTGTAGATAACGGCGCAAACTGGACACGACTGGATAACTGGGGCCCAGAAAAGTCGGATGCCTGGCCATCGAGACCGTAAACTCCAGGATTATCTATGCTGGCACCGACGAAGATGGGCTCTGGAGATCAGCGGACGGTGGCGCTACCTGGATAGCTATCAACGGACGTCAACGAGCCTCCTACGACCAGTACGGTAATTACTTCATCAACAGGGGCGCCCTTGATGGACAGAAGGTCCTCGCCGTGGCGCTGTCTCCACACCCGTTGCCGAACTGGAGCACAGGTCCGCTGCAGAGTAGAACGCTATACGCCGGCACCGAGGACAAAGGGATCTTTCAGTCGAACAACTCTGGCGCGGACTGGTGGGAGATCAACGAGGGCCTGACGCTGGTTTCAAGCATCAGAGAAAGCGGCAAAGAACACAATGTCGAGTCGATTGTCATCGACCGCAACGATCCATCGAAGATCTTCATCGGCACAGAGGATAGCGGGATTTTCACCCGCACCTCCTGGAATCCGGCATGGCAGAAGCGCCCGGGGTGGGAGTTGCGCAGCAGGGGCTTAGCCGCGACCGAGATCGAGGATGTGGTGATCGCTCTGCACCCACCTGGCACTGCGCAGATGCCCGGGGATGAGCCGTATGATCTCTATGCCGGGTGCGACGGCGGCGGCGTCTATCGATCAAAGGACGGAGGACGCGACTGGCAGGCAATCCACAATCCCACCCTTCCCGAGCTCTCGGTCCAGTCCCTGCTCGTCCCGCCTGACAACATCCAGACGATCTATGTCGGCCTTGCTGCACATGGCGTTTACAAATCCACGAACGGCGGCGCGCACTGGTATTATTCCAACACCGGGATGGATGGCTATCAAGCCCAGCGCCTGGTGAGACATCTCAACAACTCATCGATCTTGTATGCGGCCGCCGAGCGTGAGGAAGATTTCATTACACTGCAAGGGACCCGCTACTGGCAGAACGTCTGGCCAAACCAAAAAATCGGCGTATTTCGTTCGGTCAACGGCGGCCAATCCTGGCAGCCATGGTGGCCATCGCACATTTCAGAAGACGTACAAACCCTGGTGATCTGTCAACAGGGCTATGTCACGACCCTCTATGCCGGATTGGACGGCTCTCCCAGGGTGTTCAAGACCACGGACGACAACTCCGGGCGGCAGTGCTGGACAGAGGTAGGCTGTAACACTGGATGGAACACGAACACCTATGGCGCGCTGCCGTACAAGCGGCAAGACGGGACAGAGCAGTCTGTCAACGCTTTGACAGTCCATCCCTGGAACGCCAGTGTCGTGTATGCAGGCATCGAGAGCCATGGGATCTATCGCTCCCTCGACGGCGGGGCGACGTGGGAGCGGATAGACACCCACAACTTCATCAAGCCAGGGCAATCCCTGCCAGGAAATGTGCGGACGATTACTCTCCAACCTCAGGAGCTAAAGTTTGATGGTAACAATACCAATATTCTCTACGCGACTACGGAAGACGGCGGCATCTATCGGACGCTGAATGCGCTGAATGCGGATAAGAGATACGTCACCTGGGAGCCAATGAGTACCGAGCTGATCCAGGACGATGTCCAGCGAATCGACATATACCCTACCAGATATGGCCCCACCAGATATGGGCAAGGCAGAACGATCTATGTCGGGACGGATGGCGGCGGTGTATTCAGGTGCGATTTTTGACCGAATCGATAATCTACAGGATGAGAATACTCACAAATGGGCGCCTCTAGAAATAGTAATTTTTTCGTGAGTGCAAGGAAGCACCGCGCGCAGAACCGCAGTGTATAGAGGTGATACATGAGGATTCGAGCACGGAGCTGACGCCGCAATCGCGGAAAAAGTGCATTTTTAGAGGTGCCCAAATGGAGAATACCATGTTTGAAACGACGCTCTCTCGGATCGCTGCAGAGTTTGCTGGAACTTGGGACAATCAAGCGCACACCGGCGCGTTGATTCTCCACATCGGGACACGTGAGGTGATGGACTGGGTAGAGAGCGGAATCTTCTATTCGGCGAACGGGGGCTCCACCTGGACGCCTATCTTGACCCGCACTCTATCTCGTGCCCTGGCGCAGGACACGCCGGCCGCGCACGTCGGCACCTCGACCAATGGCGGCGCGAACTGGTGGGCCCGACAACGCGCCATGGCACGTCAGGTCCTGCTGCTGGAAAATCATCCGGATACCAACGAAGCGACCAGACTCGCGATCAAGGGGACCGAAGACTCACTCACGCTTCGCGCTGATTGGGCCGAACAGTCGGATGACGGGAGTGTAGACGAGGTCGAAATCGTGTGGCAGCGAGCTGCTGTCAAGATCACCATGACGGTCTCCAGGGACGATCGTCAACTCACGATCGTCACAGTGGACGTGTTCGAAGACGGTCACAGCGAGTCTTCAACGCAGGTGTTCTCGCGCGTGGAATGCCCGGTCGAACAACTCACGACCCACTACGTGCGAAATTTTCTGCTCGAGCCAAAGGGCGACCAGCCGCCGTTTCTATCCTCGGCGAGCAGCCTGGTGGCGTCTGGCCCGTACCTGCTCGCGGTTGGAGACGATCAGCTGGACCTGATGATCTTCAAGACCGATGAGCGAACGCCCGGCACAAGACAATCGCTGTTTCCCGACTGGCAGCCGATGGCAGCCGAGCCAACGGAGCCCGCCGAGCCGACCGAGCCCACTGAGCCGACCGAGCCCACTGAGCCGACCGGGCCACCCGAGCGAGATCCGACCACGCCGGATGTCGAGTCGCTGGTATTGTTGCCGGGCTCGATCACCGGTCATGCCCACGGCTCCGTGCTGGCGCTAGGCTCTGGCTCCAACAGCCATCGACAGACCGGCGCCCTCGTGCACCTCAACGAAGATGGCGGCCCCATGCCGGATGTGACGAACATCGATCTGTCTGCGCTGTTCGACGAGCTGCGGAGCAACCAGGCGCTGAAGCAGCTCGACATCGAAGCGGCTGTGGTGGTCGAGGACCATCTATGGTTGTTGCAGCGAGGCGACGCCGAGCAGGGACGAAACGTGCTCATCTCGCTCGATCTCGACAGCCTGGGACAAGATCTACGCGCCGGTGGACCGCTCCGGGCCGAGTCGTTGCGAGAGGTCCAGTTCGTCGATCTCGGCGACCTCGATGGCATTCCTCTGACATTCGTCGATGCCTCACCGCTACCGGATGGCCGCGTCGTGTTTCTGGCTGCTGCTGACGACTCCGATATCGACGTCGCCGACGGCACAGTGGCCGGGACCGCGGTTGGTGTCCTCGACACCTCTGGGCAAGTAGTCTTGCTACGCCGGCTCGACAGGCAGGTCAAGGTCGAGGGCCTGCACGCTCGACCGACCGAGGCCAACGATATCAGCGTCCTCATGATCACCGACGCCGACGATCCATCTATACCCGGCAAGGTGCTGGAGACGACGATCGTATTGTCCGGGTGATCGCGCAGCGGTGACGGCCGTCGGATGCTCGGCTCGATGTGATCGAGGCAGCGCTTACTGGCCGTCGGGAAACGCGATCCGACCGCGGCGGCCGAGGATCATGTCGAGCGCGATCGGGTTCTCACCGCCCTCGGGGATGATCAGATCGGCCCACCGCTTCGACGGCTCGACGAACTCCAGATACATCGGCCGGACCTGGTGTAATACTGCTCGCGCACCGACTGAAACGTGCGCCCGCGGCGCTCGAGATCGCGCCGGATGCGGCGAATCAACCGGATGTCCGCGTCCGTGTCCACATAGAGCTTGACGTCGAGTTGCTCGCGCACGGCCAGTTCGACAAACACCAAGATCCCCTCGACGATGATCACCGGAGCGGGGCTCACGGTCCGGGTGTGGGGCCGGCGAGTGTGGGTCACGTAGTCGTAGATCGGGATTTCAGTCGAACGACCGTCGCGCAACGCCGCCAGATGCTCGGCGAGCAGCGCGCTCTCGAGCGCGTCGGGGTGATCGCAGTTGACCGACTCGCGTTCCTCGGGAGTCATCCCGCTGCGGTCCCGGTAGTAGGAGTCGTGCTGAATCAGCACGCATCGGCCTTCGGGCATGGCTTCGGCCAGCTTGGTGGCGATGGTGGTCTTGCCAGAGCCAGTACCGCCAGCGATACCGATCACGAGAGGAGCACCGTACTGTTTGTCGAGCACGGACGAGGCGTATACCACACTCATCCGCCGATGTGGCCGGCGAGATCCAGTCCCCGCAAAACTCCCGCACGGCATTTCACATCTTTCTTAGCACATTCATCAGCCATTTCGTTCAAGGATGATAGACAGTTGCTGATACCAGCTTAGGCTCGTGAACCACAACGCTACCTGCTACTTCTACGGAGCGATACCCAAATGGTAACTTTTGCGGCGTTGTTTATCCAAGTTGCTGACAATGTCTCGTCAACTACAGCGACCGGCGAGTTGAGCAAAACTCAACGCCACAAACTGTGACCAGCGTCACATTGTCCTCAATGCACGGCCTTTATGGTGGGCTTTTGCAAGCGTTTCAAATTCATCTCTAGAAATCAGTTTCAGTCATTGTGAAAATACGCTATTATTATGATTCAAAGCTATTATCCTGTTGATATTAAAAGATATTTTGAACCTCTATTTTAACAAATCAGCGCAGAATAATCTTTGATTCTAATCTCATTCAAAAGTTTATGGGACAGCAGTGACTGCGAATATACCTGAGGCAAGAAGCGGTGCCATCCTATCGGATGGTGATTGCGGTTTGTTGGCTGTCAAGTCGAAAAGGGCTACCGCTAAGTACTGTCAATAATTGTTTACGTCGTCTGAGTTGAAGCGTCAACAACGCGGCTGAGCTTGTAGGCTCGTTGGTCGTCCGGCTCAACGGCCCCAGATCCGCTCCGTGCGGGTGAGTGTAAATGGTATTACGATTTTTTCGTCTGCCGCGTGAACTCTTGAAGCAGAATGGAGAAGTGTGTGACAATATTCACATTCAAGTAATTTGCGGGCGATAGTGAAAACGGATGGGATGGGTTCGCTATTGCCGGTATTGCCCTAACATTCGAGAAAACGCATGACAACCGCGCCTGGACCACAACCGTCGCCAACTCAACCGTCAACTCCTCGTCCTGCGATTGACCAACCACCCCCTACCCCCATGTCTCCCCAGCCGATTCCAGGGTTGGAGGTCGTTGGCTGTGGTGTCTATTTGCGACCTTACAACCCGTTTGAACTGAAAAACAAGTTGTTTGAGCACACGAACAGTCGATCATATTTTTCTCCAGAAACCGCGCAAACTTATGAAATCCCCAACGGCTACGAGGTCAACACGAGTCCGCCCTTGCCGTCGGGACAAACGCTAAATCACGTGACGATTGAAGAGTCGTTCGAACGCTTTCAAAAACAGTTTGAGATGGACTTTAGTGTCGCGGTAAGCAACGTCGCGTTTAGCGTTGATGCCAGCGCCAGCGTGACGAGTCAATTGCGCAACGAACAAGAGGCTTACTATGCTGTGCGCAGTTCGTTTATCGCATTGTGGAGCGTTTATCTGCCCGACGTGACTGCGGTTTTTAAACCGCTGGATGGGGAGATTCCGTTTCCGTTCGACCACGACCATCGCGCTGCGTATGAAAAGTTCTTCGAACGGCACGGCACGCACTTTATTAAACGCGCTTGGGTCGGCGGCAAGGCAGCGTTGACGTTTACTGTGGAAAAGTCGTCCAACATGACTAAGGGCGAAATTCATGCCGGCATTAAGGCAAGTTACGCTGGGGACGGCGGCGGCATGAACACAAAAATGCAGACGGACAAGGAGCAACTGCTGAACAACTCAGAATGCACAGTTTTCGGCAAAGGCGGCAACGAATCGCAACTTGCCGCAATGAGTTCCTTGGACGAAGCGTCGTACAACAATTGGCTGGCCAGCATCAAGAAGAATCCACAGACGATCGAGTTTGAAGTCCTCGGAATTTGGACGCTGATCGATAATCCCGACAAGGCCGCGGCGCTGGCGGCCGCTTACCGCGAAGCGACCACGTTTAAACCGATCTCCGCCGTCTTCAGCACCGGCAAAAATGTCTACTTTTTGCGAGGCGATCGGTATATACGATTTGACTTGGAAACCGTCGAAACCGATTTGCCGAAATTACTGCGTGATTGTTGGCCTAGTTTGAAGGAGCACGACTACGAACGCATCGACGCGGCTTTACGAGGCGATTACCTCCGATCGGCAATCGGAGAAGACCTTAGCAGCAAACTTTTTTTATTCAAACACTACTGGTGCATCCGTTTGGATCTGCAAACCGGACAGGTCGATCCTGGGTACCCCAAGCGAATCGAAGATGAGTGGCCGGGGATTGCCTTTGAACACATCGATGCGGCGTTCAATGCCGGGCCGGAGGACGTTTACTTCTTTTCTGGTGGGTGGTATTCGCGGTTTAATCTTTCGAAACAAAGTGTCGATCCGGGTTACCCGCAACGAATCGCTGAACGTTGGGTCGGTGTTACGTTCGATCGGGTCGATGGCGTTTTTTACGCTGGAAACGGAAAGGTTTTATTCTTCCGAGACGATCAACACTTGCGATACGACATGGTGAACTATCGGACTGATCCAGGATATCCCAAGGCGATTGTCGGCAGCTACGTGGAAGACTGGAAGTTCTTCGATTGAAAGGAGAGGGCGCGATGAGTAATGAGTTAACACAAGCAGACGACCAAGCAACTCAGGCAAACGAACTTGTAAAAAAATACGCGATTGCCGCTGCGGCCCTGGGCGCCGTTCCCTTGCCTTTAGTAGATCTTGCATTGATTTTTGGCATACAATTCAAGATGATACATCGTCTATGTGGCACCTACGAAGTTCCTTTTTCGAAGGAATTGGGGCGATCGGCGATCGCGTCTTTGGTAAGCGGCAGCGGCGCGGCTGTTTTGGGTTGGGGCGTCAATCGTCTGGCCGCTTCGTTAGTCAAGTCCGTGCCGTTTGTTGGTACCATCGCTGGAGCTGCGGCCACCGCTAGTTTCAGTTATGCCGCGACGTACGCAGTCGGCAAAGTCTTTACTCAGCACTTCGAAACTGGCGGAACATTGCTTAGCTTTGAAGCTAACCGAATTCGAGGCTACTACGAAGGACAATTGGGCTCGGCAAAAAAAGCATCGTCTGGCCAGAGTTTCGTCGGCGTCAAGCCGTAAGATGGACGGCCGCAACGTACCGGCATAACGCTGGTAAGAGGCATGAATCTGTTTTGTTTTCCGTACTCTGGAGATAGCAACCGCTGTTACGAAGGGCTCGGAAATTCGTTCGGCTTTGTTGAGGTTTCAACGCTTGAGTTGCCAAGCCACGGCGGGCGCGCCCGTGAACCGCTTCTCGATAACATGTCCTCCATGATCGACGATTTACAGGATCAACTGTGAGGCCGTATTGATGAGCCTTATGCGTTTTATGGACATAGCCTCGGAGCGAGCCATGCTTACTTACATGCGCAACACATCTGCGTTTCCGGTAAGCGAGCGCCGGAGTGATTGTTTCTTTCGGGACGCCGCGTGCCGTCGGTCCGACACCAAGGAAAACACACGACTTGCCTCAAGACGCATTTTTTGAGGTTTTGCGCAATCTCGGCGGATGTCCGCCTCAGATCCTCGCTAACGATGATTTCATGGAATTTTTCGAGCCGGTTCTGCGAGCAGACTTTCGCGTTTTGGAGATGCACAAGTATTCACCGTCCCCGCCAATCGACGTCCCTGTCTTATTAATGCTTGGCCGGGACGATGTCGATATCCCACTGGAAAACGCAGAGCCGTGGCGGCAAGAGACATCGCGACCGATGATCATCAAGCAATTCTCTGGCAACCATTTTTTTATTTTGATCATTGGCCATCAATTCGTCGATTGATCCTTGAAACGCTCGGCTCTGGGCTCCATACGTTTCATTGACATCCTCAAAGGAGATAAGCATGTCCCGATGCGGACGACGACCAAGTATTTATAGTGGTAATAAACAGTGAAGAACAATATTCAATCTGGCCGGCGAAGCGCGAACTTCCGCTTGGTTGGAATGCTGTTGGCGAACGCGGTCCCAAGGAAAAATGCTTGGCCTATATCAAGGAGATCTGGACGGACATGCGCCCGCTCAGTTTAAGAAAGGCGATGGATGCGGCGGGCGACGAGACAAATCCAACTTAGTCGCTGCCGAGGGCTACATTTCCTAGGCTTCCCCGTTTTGCATTTCGTGCCCATTCTTCTTACAATCTTGAAATTCCAAAAAAGATTTGCTTGCGCATTTAGACTCTTCCGCTAGAGGAAACTTTTATTGCTGACGAACAACAAACCTATTGCCGTACCCCGCCACTCTTTCTACGATGACGCGCTAGTGGTAAAGCCTGTAGGGCACCTCTAATAATCCACATTCTGAAATCTGATGATCAATAAAAGTCCGTCACTTACGCTCTAGCGAAATGTCAAAATCGTAATTTTCAGAGGTGCCCTGTAGAGATAAGCCACCAAAGGACCGGGCCGTATGTTGCTGTCCACCGCCATCGAGACGATTGAGCCCCATCGAGCCGCAGTGACTGGCCAAACCTATGAGCTGACCGGGCTCAGCGGCAGTGTCCCCCCTGCACGGCATCTACCCCTGCGCGGCATCTACGTTAAGGAGAATGAAGTCAACGACCATCAACTGCCACAGGGCTTTTTGGTGCGCCAGCCACCCCACTCGGTCACTCAACCCCATTTTCACGCCACCAATCAATTCCAAATTTTTGTAGGGGGCTCCGATCAGCTTATCCAAGTGCCCGCGGGACAAACCTTCAAATCGGACGACGCGGCTGCCGGCGGTGGCCAATACCACGTGGTGGGGCCTGCAATCGACCCGTCATTCGTGTCAGTTCGCAACGCCGGATGAAGGCCGCGTGATGATGGTGGCAGGCGATGGCGGCGCAATGCTTTTACTCCTGCGCTTTGGCCGGCCGAACATCGATACTCCCCAGCATTTACCCTCCCGGCGCTCACACAACGCTGAGCAGCCTCATTAACGGCAACCCTATGCAGCGCTCCATCAGCGGATTTTATCTGGATCCAGAACACCACTGGGTGGCCCAACTCGACTGTTATCACGGCCAACACGTAAGACATCAGCCGCCGTTCGTGAGCCGGCCCTGGACGCAGACCCACGCCGGCCGCGAAGCTATGCTCGGTACAATGCTCGATTGTTTGAAGTGCGAGCGCCTGGAACTGCCCGTGCAGCTAAGCGTATACCAAACGACGCCCCCATTCGACGAGCACTCCATCCCTGCAGGACTGTTACGCGAGCACGCGACCAAAGCCGGCATCTGGGGCCGTATACAGGTGGACGAAGGCATTTTGCGCTACGTGGTCACGGCGCCGTTTCAAACGCAGCGCATGTTACACGCAGGCGATTCGGCGCCCATAGCACCGCAGGTGCTACACCACATCGAGCCTGTTGGCAAAGTCAAAGTCCGCGTCGAATTCTTGCGTTAAAGAGCCTTCTCGCAACGCTCTAAAACCGCCGTCACGGCGACCCCCAGCGCGGCGCTCCAGTGACTTCGATGGCGCCGGTTGTAGGTATCAACAAGCGCTTGCACCCTACGGGCGAGCGGCGGCTCATGTTCACCAAGCAACACCGCCGTAGCCTTTGAGTGGCCTATCACCCGCAGCTTCTCGGGCGCCAAATCGTCATACACCAGGTCCCGCTTCCGGACACACCACCCGAGTGATGCGGACTTTTTGTGCCATCGCATTGCCGGCCTCGAACCTAGCTGTCTGTCCAGCTTCAAAACGCAGTTGGACCCGGTAGTTCTCAGCGGTATGACCGCCGAGCTTCACACCCTCGATACGCGCCGCTTCAACCCCCACCGGCAGCCGGCGAAATACCTTTAGGGCCATGGCCACATCATGGGCGCCATAGTCCCAAAGCGGCGATATACCGGCTCGGTATGGGCCGCTACTCCCGCATCTGGCTAAGCACCGCCCGGGCGCCACCATAGCGCCCGGGCAAACGCAACAACCGTTCGAATGGCCGGGCGTAAAGATGGGTGAAGCCGACCAAAAACGGAGTAGCGTACCGCTTCGCTAGGCGCACCAATTGCCGCCCCTCATCAGCATTTAAAGCCAGGGGTTTTTCCACTAGAACCGGCAGCTATCGCTGTAAAGGGTGCCTGCTAAAAATAGTAATGTTTTCGTGAGTGCAAGGAAGCACCGCGCGTAGAACCGCAGGGTATAGGTGATACCTGAGGATTCGAGCACGGCGCTGACGCAGCAATCGCGGAAAAAGTGCATTTTTAGAGGTGCCCATACGTCAGAAATAGGCAACGGTATTCCCGTTAAGGTGGATTTTTGCGTATGCAGGAATGACGTCGGCTGGAGTCGCGCCAATGCGGATAGTCGGCTTTGATGGATACTCAAACTGTGTTAACCTCGCGCCCCGTTTAAATTCAGTTCAACCGCGAGTCGTTGGCGATACTGACATCGTCCCCTCGCTGAATCCCGTCATCTTCTATCAAATCTGATTTCACCGTCACCGATAAAATTATGACTACATCATCATTACAACTTAAACCTGCTTTTCAGATTAAATCTGTCAGTGCGACGGAAAAAGATGTCAATGTAATCTGGAAGGACGGACATAATAGCTTTTATCATAATCTCTGGTTGCGCGATGCCTGCCGATGTGAGCAATGCTGGCAGTATGACACGCTGAGTGTTGATTACGGTAACGACCCGTTGGAGATTGAACTAAACCCCAAGACCGAACGCGTTCAAATTGACGAAAGGGGTAATCTTGACGTCATTTGGAGTGGTAAAGAGCAAGGCCACCATACTAATTTTGATGCTTCCTGGTTGCGCGCCCATTGTCAGGAAGAGCAGGACAAGGTTCACGAACGGCAGCTTTGGGACGCCAGCCTCGACATTCCTAAGCTGGATTACCCAAAAGTAGTGACCACCGACGAGGAGCTATTTAAGTGGCTCGATGCGCTTTACCAATATGGCGTTGCCATTTTGGAGGGTGCGCCGTTAGATGGAGATGAGACCAGCCTCACAGCGGTAACAGATCGTATCGGTATTTTGCGGGATCGCCACCACCCCACCAATATCTATACCTTGGATACCACGGATGAAGTAGCGAAGACGATCCAGTCGTCTTACAAACTCACCCGTGTGCCACCGCATACTGACTATACTCCCTACGCGGACTCCACTTTGACGCAATTGCTTTACTGCCTTAAATACGAAAGCGAGAGTAATGGAAAGGATGGGTATTCTACGGTTGTAGATGGCTTCAATGTCGCTAAACAGTTTAAGGCCCAGTACCCCGAGCATTATAAAATGCTGACCAAACCGTCCGTGCCCACCTGCCGCCGCCGGTTAAGGGTAGAAGAAGTTGGCGGTGCTGCGATCACCAAGTATCAGCTAGACATGCATCGCTTGAATACCATTATCGATCTTGATGAAAAGGAGAATATGCGCCAGATTCGTTACAAGCACAATACGCGGGCGCCGTTTCAGGCTCCTCATGATCAGATAGAGGACCTATACGCCGCTTATAAGGCGTTTACCCAGTTTGTTGAAGACCGGGCGTACACCAAAGAATTCTTACTGGAGCCAGGGCAAATTCTGTCTTTCGATAATGCACGAATTCTGCATGGCCGCAACGAAATCGGCTCTTTTGTCAAACGCTTTGTAATTGGCGGATACATTAAAGCAGAAACGACCCGAAGCCGATGGCGCATTTTGCTAGGTAAGCAAAGTGGGTTGAGTGAAACATGGCTTACGGGATGCTCCGATAACGCGCTCCAGCTGCTGGCGAAGCGCGCCGCTTAAACCCCACTGTTACGAGTTTCTATCTTAGGGAGGAATTAACAACCGATTCTTCCCTTACCTACAACTTTTTTGTGAGATTCTGTGATGAGTCAGTCGCAACAACTTAAACCTACATTCCAAATCGATTCCGTTGTTCGGGATCAAGACAGCATCCGGGTAAACTGGAAAGATGGTCACAAGAGTACTTACAATAATTTGTGGATGATGGATGCGTGTCGCTGTCCGAAGTGTTTTCAGCATGACACGTTGAGTGTAAACCCCGGTAATAACCCGATAACCATGCCGCTCGACCCAGAAACCAAGGCTATCGATGTTGACGGTGATGGCAATCTTAAAGTGGTATGGGATAAACAAGAGGGCGGACACGAAAGCGTTTTTGATTCGTCTTGGCTCCGGGTACATTGCCAAAGCGAGGCAGGTAAGGGGCTAAAGCGTAATCTTTGGGACAAAGAACTCGACATACCCACATTTGAATTTGACGAGGTGATTCAAGATGATAATGCCTGCTTCGAATGGCTGGATTCGATTCGCATTATTGGGGTCTCCATCATTGAAAATGCACCAAAAAACGAGGCAGCATTTCGTCAGCTCTCTGCCAGGGTTTGGTTTTTACATACCCGATATCATCCAAGTAATATCTTCATGTTGGATACAACGGACAAGGTTGCGCAGAAAATTCAACATGCCTACAAATTGGATCACCTGGCTGGCCACACCGACCTGACCGCATACACTGACTCCGGCGTGATCCAGTTGTTGCATTGCCTAAAGTATGAAAAGCCCAACCAAGAAGAAGCGGGAGGTGAGTCTATTATCATTGACGGCTTTAAGATTGCCCAGGTGTTGAAAGATGAGTATCCTGAATACTATGCTCAACTAACCCAAAAGCATGCGCCGGGATGCCGGCGTCGAATGGTCGCTGAGGAGAAAGTTTTACAGGATGGTGGGAAAGCGATTGGTAATTCCACTGGCGACAAAACCATCGGTACCTATGCTTGGGATTCCTATCGTTTGAATCATGTGATCAAGCTGAATGAATCGGGTCAGCCCGTCGAAGTGCGATTTAATCATAACACTCGAGCGCCTTTTAGCATGTCGCACGATGAAATACGGGGATTTTACGAAGCCTATAGTAAGTTTGTTGAGCTTACGTCGTCTCCAAAATACATCAAGCAGTTCTTACTGAAGCCCGGTCAAGTACTGATTTGTGATAATGCCCGAGCGCTTCATGGCCGCACTGAAGTTGGCTCAACGGTGCTTCGCAAGGTGCAAGGAATTTACGTGAAACGCGAGTCCTTCAAGAGCCGCTGGCGGCTATTACTGGGTCTTAAGACCGGCATGACCGACTTTTGGCTCACCGGTTGCACCGATCACGCATTGAAAACATTGGCGGATCGGCACGCATAACGGATGGCGCGTTCGACGCGCCCCTTCCCGAGGCGCCCGTTGCCGTATCGTGCACGACTGGGCATAACAGCGCATAACTGAGCCGCGCAAAACTGCCCGCACGGCATTTCACATCTTTCTTAGCACATTCATCAGCCATTTCGTCAAGGAATTTCGTTCAAGGATGATAGACAGTTGCTGATACCGGCTTAACTCGTGAACCACAACGCTACCTGCTACCTCTACGGGGTGGTGCAGGAGCGTGTCTCAATTAAACTATCAGGATGATTTCTGGCCCGACGGTCCGTTTCAGGACCAACGACATCAGCCAGAGAACACGCGCCTTTACCAATGGGTGAAGAGTCCCTGAAGTTCGGCCGGCTCACAGCACTGGTCCCGAAGCCGCGGGTAGACCTCACGAGATGTCATGGGGTTTTCTCACCCAACAGCCGATTGCGTGAATAGGTGGTGCCAACAAAGCCAGCCGATGAACAAGCGCAGGTTGGCTGGCCTGCTAACCAGGCGTATTCGATGACGTGGGCGCCACGATTGAAGCGAGCCTTTGCCATCGAAACCTTTGCCATCGAAATAGAGAGATCAGAAATAGAGCGGTGTGAGAAATGCGGCAGCACGGTGAAGATCATTGCCTGCATTGAAGACTCGGTGGTCATTGAAAAGATTCTGCAACCTCTTGGCCTGGATGAGGCATCGCAGACGAGAAACCACCCACCGCCAACGGGTCTATTCGATCATCGGAGGCAACTTTTCTGACCTCAGCACACGCTGATGGGCTCGTTTTGATCGGGTGGCTAAGAAACGATCAAGAGAGCATAATGTTTAGCAAGACCCAGCTGTGTAATACGTCAGTAGCGGCAACTTTCCACTGAGACTTGTGCCTCAGTTCCGGATATCAGGGGGCAGATGTACTTGGCTGCTTACACGACAATGGGGGTTATTCTTCTTATCTCCTCGCGACATTTTCCTGTTCCTATACCCTGCCGAGGGTATGCTCGTGCGAGCAGACGTGTCGGCAACAGATACGGTACTGGTCACCGGTGCGTCGGGTGGCGTCGGTCCCGTGTTGATACAGCCTGCCAAACACCGGGGCGCACGGGTCATTGGACTTGCCTCGGAATCAAAACACACGGCCCTCGAGCCACTTGGCGCCGATGCGCTGCTGCCGCGCAACCCAACCGACTTAAAACTTGCACTTGAACAGGCCATCGACACCGACACCGTATCGGTTGTCGCCGATATCGTCGGCGGTGACAGCTTCGCGACGGCAATCGACCGGCTCGCGCGCGGCGGCCGCTACACGTGCGCCGGTGCGATCGTCGGACCCGTCGTGCCGCTCGACCTGCGGACACTTTACCTGCGCGATCTGACTTTCACTGGCTCGATCGCTATACCACCACATATTTTTTCTGATCTCATCGGCTACATTGAGCGCGCGGAAGTCAAACCACTGCTCGCAGCGACCTACCCGCTGGAAGAACTACATGCCGCACAACAGGCATTCATCGACAAACAGCACATCGGCAATATAGGGCACCTCTAAAAATGCACTTTTTCCGCGATTGCGGCGTCAGCTCCGTGCTCGAATCCTCAGGTATCACCAATCACTGCTGTCCCACAAAATGCTTAAACACAGCGTATAACCTATTGATTTCCATAAAAAATTGACTATGGCATTGTGTTTGAGACATGAAAACAGTTTTTCCAAGAATTTCAAAGGGTTAGTATGCTCTATGGGACAGCAGTGATGACCTATACACTGCGGTTCTGCGCGCGGTGCTTCCTTGCACTCACGAAAAAATTACTATTTTTAGAGGCGCCCAATATAGTCGTGACGATGGATTGAACGAATGAAAATCACACGCCTATCCGTCTACCAAAAGGATCTACCGCTGAGAGATCCGTACTGGCTCTCTGGTGGCCGGTTGAGATTCGATGTGCTCGATGCAACGTTCGTCAAGCTCGAAACCGATGCCGGGATTACCGGCTGGGGCGAAGGCACGCCGTGGGGGCACACCTATGTGCCGGCACACGGTTCGGGCGTTCGTGCCGGCATCGAGACAATGGCGTCAGCCATTGTCGGACTCGATCCGCGCAAGGTCGAACAGGTCGAGCGCGCAATGGATCGGTGTCTTCCCGGTCACTACTACGCCAAACAGCCAGTGGATATGGCGTGCTGGGATATCATGGGCAAAGCGTTCGAAATGCCGGTCGCCGATCTACTCGGGAATCGTCGAGCCAGCGGAACGCCGGCGGCCTCGTCGGTGTCGTCCGGCGAACCGGAGTATATGCTGTCCATCATCGACGACTACCGCAGCCGTGGGTACATCGCGCACTCGGCAAAAGTCGGCGGCAGCGATATCGACAAGGATATAGCGCGCATTCGATATATCGAAGCCCAGCGCCGCGACGACGAAATCATCCTGTATGACGTCAATCGCGCCTGGACCCGCCGCGAAGCGAGTATCGTCATGAACGCGGTGGCCGAACTCGGCGTCACGTTCGAACAACCGGGGGAGACGTTGGACGACATTGCAGCGATCAGGCAGATCACGACCTCACCGATCAGCATCGACGAGAGCCTGGTGACCCTGCAGGATGCAACGCGCATCGCGCGCGAAGGTCTCGCCGAAGTGTTCGGTATCAAACTCAATCGCGTGGGTGGATTGACCAAGGCCCGGCGGATGCGGGATCTGGCGATCGCACATGGTATTCAGATGTTCGTGATGGCAACGGGCGGAACCGTCATGGCGGATACGGAGGCAGCGCAGCTTGCGCAATCGATTCCAGACGCCTTTATTCGCGCCTGCTGGTCATGCCAGGACATGTTGGCCGTGGATATCGCTCCCGGCAGCGGACCCCGTTGTATCGATGGCGTAATAACGGTAGACGAATCGCCGGGCCTTGGCGTCACGCCGGACGAAAACCTGCTTGGCGATCCGTCGGCAAGCTATCCATAGCACAGAGGTAAGAAAACTCGTGAGCAGTCAACCACACTGGAGCGATCGTGCCCGCGCCGTGTTGCCTGCCGGAGGATTCGGCAACTTCGATCCCGACATCATTATTCGCGAAGGTCATGGCTCCCGTGTCTGGGACGAAGATGGCAACGAATTCATAGACTATCCGATCGGTTCGGGTCCCATGTTGCTCGGTCACGGACATCCTGAAGTTCGGGACGTGGTGCTGAGCCAACTTGACAAGAGCATGACGTTTTTTGCCAACAACGCAGCCGGTATAGAGCTTGCCGAGGAAATTTGTCGGGCAGTACCCGCGGCCGAACGTGTTCGCTATGTCACCTCCGGTGGTGAAGCGTATATGTATGCGCTGCGTCTTGCCAGAGCCTACACAGGGCGGGACAAGAGCTGAAAATTCGAAGGCGATTATCACAGCATGTCGGCCGAAGCACAAATGAGTCTCGCGCCGGAACGACTTGCCAATTTTCCGCAGGCAGTACCGGACAGCGCCGGTATACCAGCCACTATACGCGACGACGTGCTGGTTGCGCCATTCAACGACATCGACACAGTGCGTGCTCTGCTGGACGAGTACGACAGCCGGAAACACGGACATCATGGCGCACTTCGATACCGCGCTTGTCGGCAGTGACCGCTTCTTAATGCAGCTTGGAACCTTGTCCGGTAATCCGATCGCGCCGGTAGCCGGCCTCAAAACCATGGAAATACTTCGCCGGGATCGAAGTTACGAAAAACTCGGAGAAATTGGACAGCGACTGATGACCATGTTCGGCGACGCGCTGAAGCGCGCCGGGCACGCGCACCAGATCGTCGGTGAGCCTGCGCTGTTCGATGTCGTATTCACCGCCAATCCGATCGCCGATTATCGTGCGCACAAGCTCGGTGATCAAAACAAGAACGCCCGATTTAACCAGACCTTAGGCGCCAACGGTGTGCTGAAGTCGCCGGGGAAACTATACCCGAGTCTTGCGTTGACCGACGATGATCTGACCCTGACGCAACAGGCCGTGGCACTGGCTGCCAACAGTCTGTAAATAGGGCACTTCTAAAAATGCACTTTTTCCGCGATTGCGCCGTCAGCTCCGTGCTCGAATCCTCATGGATCACCTATACACTGCGGTTGTGCGCGCGGTGCTTCCTTGCACTCACGAAACAATGACTATTTTTATCAGGCGCCCAATAGTCCTTTTCGTCGCCGATCTCCACCCAGCGCGAGCGAGCCTCGCCGCCCATTCAGTATATGTTCAGCTACGGGTCACTAGTCTGAGCGCCGCTCTTGCGTGTCGCAGCGCGTTCGGCCGGAATCCGATGGTGGAAGCCAGTAAATCACGAGGACCCAGGATGAACAACGAAGATTCCCCGTCAAACCTCAGGGCCCCGGCACTCGCCGTGCTTCACAGACCGGCATTGTGCCTGTTACTGGGGTTCTGCGTAATTAGCTACCACGGCGCCCCCGGTGCCGCAACCGGACCGACGCTGCAGCTGTTTCCGACCACCGTACTCGAAGACATCAAGGAGACCGGGCTGGTTGCCCAGGAACTCGAGCCGGATCTGCAGGACGTGATAGCGCGCATGGATCAGCAACAAAGCCTGTATCTCGAGAGCAAGTGTGACGGTGCCGACAACGATCCGGGCTGTCAAAACATTTGCGTTAAAGGGCCTTCTCGCAACGCTCTAAAACCGCCGTCACGGCGACCCCCAGCGCGGCGCTCCAGTGACTTCGATGGCGCCGGTTGTAGGTATCAACAAGCGCTTGCACCATACGGGCGAGCGGCGGCTCATGTTCACCAAGCAACACCGCCGTAGCCTTTGAGTGCGTAGCCTTTGAGTGGCCTATCACCCGCAGTTTCTCGGGCGCCAAATCGTCATACACCAGGTCCGCTTCCGGACACACCACCCGAGTGATGCGGACTTTTTGTGCCATCGCATTGCCGGCCTCGAACCTGGCTGTCTGTCCAGTTTCAAAACGCAGTTGGACCCGGTAGTTCTCAGCGGTATGACCGCCGAGCTTCACACCATCGAGACGCGCCGCTTCAACCCCCACCGGCCGCCGGCGAAATACCCTCAGGGCCATGGCCACATCATGGGCGCCATAGTCCCAAAGCGGCGATATATCGGCCCGGTATGGGCCGCTACTCCCACCCTGACTAAGCACTGCCTGAGCGCCACCATAGCGCCCGAGCAAACGCAACAACCGTTCGAATGGCCGGGCGTAAAGATGGGTGAAGCCGACCAAAAACGGAGTGGCGTACCGCTTAGACAGGCGCACCAATTGCCGCCCCTCATCAGCACTTAAAGCCAGCGGTTTTTCCACTAGAACCGGCAGCGATCGCTGTAAACAAAAAGCGGCAGCGGCGATGTGATCCTCGGTGGCATTGGCGATGATGGCGGCATCGAGTTGCGCCAGGGGTAGCCCGCTCCAATGCGCGCAGTGCGCAACGCCCACAAACGCGCTGGCGGGCAGCCTCTCGCGCCGCGACGCCACCCAGCGTAATGCCACGCCCGGCAGCGCGTTGATGGTCAAAGCGTAGCGGGTACCCCAGTGGCCAGCGCCGATGAGTGCGAGCCGTAACGGCTGGCCACTCATCGCTTGCCGGTGTAGTTTTCCGCGGCCCAAGCGAGATATCGCTTCACGCCTTCTTCGATGCGCACCTCCGGCTTGTAGCCCAGCTCACGCCGCACTTTACCTAGCTCCGGACAGCGCCGTTGCGGCTCGTCCGCCGGATAGGAATCCGGATAATCCCTATACGTGCGCTCAAGCCTACTGCCGCTCGCCGCCTCGACGATGCCGGCTAATTCTCGCACCGAAATCTCCGGCCCGGAGGTACCGATGTTGTAGGGCTCGCTGGCGCGGCCTTGGAGCAAAGCGAGTAAAAATCCGCTCATGGCATCGACCGTATAACAGTAGGTGCGCGTCTGCCGCCCGGAGGCGTAGATGGTAAGCGGCTGCCCCGCCTTAATGGCGTTGGCAAAATTCGGCAACACGCGGTAGTCGTTTTCACGCATGCCGGGGCCATAGACGTTGAAGGGCCGCACGATGCTCACTTCGGTGTCGAAGTAATTGGCGTGGATGTAACACAGGGTCTCACCCATACGCTTACTCTCGTCATAACAAGCACGCGGCCCCAGGCAGGCGACGTTACCGCGGTACTCTTCCCGCGTGGGTATGTTGTCAGCATCGGGATCGCCATAGATCTCACTGGAGCTGAAGTACAGCATCCGCGCTCCGTGCGCGCGCGTCAGTTCCAAGATATTACGTGTGCCAAGCGTTGCCACTTCGATGGTTTCGACTGGGAACTTGCGGTAATAAAACGGGCTTGCAACACCTGCGGCGTGCACCACGAAGTCAACCGTTTCATCGAAGCTCAACGGCTCACGGATGTCGTGCCTAAAAAACGTCTCGCCAGCGGCCGGATGTTCAGCCGATGGCGAATCGCTTGCCGTGATAAAACTGTCAACCGTCAGCACGGAACACGGTGATGCCAAGATCCCGTCATTGAGTTTGGCAAACACGCCGCGGAACAACTGCCCCAAAAAGCCCATCGCACCAACGATCAGGATTCGCTTGCCGCTGAACATCTGCGCCTGCCCGGCTAGCCGCTGGGCGATACGGGCGAGATCTTCGTCGTAAATGGGGTGCATCAAACGATCTCCAAGCGCGGCAGAGGTACTACGAAACGCCCACCGCGCTCGGTGAACCAGGCGTTGTTACGAATAATGGGGGTGGCGAAATTCCACGCCAGCACGACCAGGAAATCCGCAGGATTGCTCTTCAGATAGTCACCGGCGACGACCGGTAAGCCGATGCCGGGAGAATAAAGCCCCTGTTTCCAAGGGCTGTCATCGACGATGTATTCAATACTGCTGGCGTCCAAGCCGAATTGAAACATCAAGGTGGTGGCTTTAGCCGGTGCGCCGTAACCGGCACCGCGCAATCCAGCGCCGGTCAGCTCGTGCAGCTTTTCTCCAAGCGCCAAGCCCAACGCGTCGATGCGCGCTTGCCAGGAGGCAAACCCTTCAGCCAGATGCAGCCTGGCGGCCTGCTCGGCGGCCACGCATTGCCCGACAGCCGGTGTCACCTGGCGCGCGCCGGCCCGGCACACTTTGACCCTGATGGAACCGCCATGGGAGGCGATCCGCTCCACATCCCACACACATAGATCGTGACGGGCAAAGAACCGCACCAACGGCTCTACCCGGTGATAGTCCAGATGCTCGTGGTAAATGGTATCGAATAGCCCCTTATCCACCACATCCAGCAGATAAGACACCTCCAACCAAAACTGGCCATCGCCGCTCAAGCAGGCGCTGACGGCGCGTACAACCGCCGCCAGATTGTCGATGTGGGCACAGACATTATTGGCGCACACTAACTTCGCCGGCCCGTGTTGCGCCGCTATATCGCGGGCCAAGCTTTCGGTAAAGAATCCGTTGATGGTGGGTATGCTGCTGGCACTGGCCGATTCGGCGATGGCCCGGGCCGGATCGACGCCGGTAACCCTCATACCCGCATTTTTGAAAAAACCCAGTAAGGTGCCGTCATTGGAGCCTATCTCCAACACATGATCGCCCGCAACCAGGCCCACCGTGTCTATGGCCCGCCCGGCATAGGCCTCGAGGTGGGCCACAAACGCCGGTGAAGTGCCGGACACGTAGACGTAATCCTCGAATAAAGCCGCCGGGTCAACGACATCGAGGAGCTGTGCGTGGCCGCATGCGCCACAACGGTGCACATCCAAGGGGTAGCGCTGCTGGGCCAAAGCCGCCTCACTGGATGTGGTAAACGCATTAGCGGGTGGCGTGGCCGTCAACGACAGGGCCGGCTCCAGTTGGTTACTGTCGCAAAGACGGCAGCGCTCGCGGCGAATGATAGCGGGCGAGCCTCTGGCGGCGTTGGCGGCGCCTGCAACGCCGACGGTCTTAGTCAAGCTCGGGCACTTCGATGAGCTGTACCCGTACCAAGTCTTCCTCGTACGATGCCTGATCGCGGGGACGGCCAGCGAAATTGACAAAAGCGGAGTCTTGCAAGAACCGCATGGCGTGCTCTTCCATCGGCGGCGTGAACACCATCTGCCCGGCACTGACCCGTACGCAGGTAGGCTGCTCCTTCGAGCCGGCGGGCCGGTAGTAATAATCCATGGCGCCGCTCACCATGTAGGCGAAATGCCAATCATCTTTGTGATAGTGATTGGCCCGCACCGCCCCAGCGCGGGAGCTAATCCACTGCGAACTGGCGAAATTGCCATCGACGAGTGGCTGAATGGTTCCGCGGGCATCTTCGAACGCTTTTTCCAATTGCATAAGCGTCGATTGCTTGGGCAGCCAGCTTTCGTCTTGCCCCATATTCAGATTCCTCGAAAATGCCGATAAAAAACTGTGGCGGTGGTGGTACCGTCAGCGCCACACTACCGCCAGCAGCACAGTTAGTGTCTCATGAGCTAGGACATGACTGCTTGGCGTTAAGGCGCACGAGTTCGGCAAACACCTGATCGATTTGCGTCTTGACGGCAGCCCGCCGTTCCACATTCTGGCGCCCCAAGCGTTCGGTTTTCACCAAATAATGCGTATCGATCGCCTCGACCGGCGCTTTACACGCCGCATGCCGGCGCATGTCCCAGATACCGATACGGCGGTTGACCCGGCACAACTCGCAGTACAGATCCACGAACCGCCGGAGCAGCGCCTCGCTGAGCGGCCGAGCGTGAGCCTGCTTATCAGTGAATTGGGACACCGTCGGCCCGCTCACTTGAAGGTGCGCCCTTCCGCCACGTAATCGTAGTGGCCCGCGGCAAAAGCCTCCCGCATGAGATCCACGGTGTCGTTTTTTAACACTTCGATCATGGTGTTTTGCGCCGCCACTCGCTGGCGGTAATCCGCGGCGGTGGCCTCGTCCAGCTCATCGTGCTCCAGCGCATTCTCGAAAAAGCTCAATTTGATGTTCTCGATAGCGAGCCTGTCGAGGAGCGATGACAGCGCATTGTAATTGGGGACTTTAGAGGGCATTAAAAATCCTCATCGGTATATGCGGGTAGCGGATAAAGACGTGGCAGTGAGTGACTCTCACCGGCCCTCGCGGGCGCTTTTAATGCCACACTGCCAAGGTGCATTCAAGGAATTCAGGGCCGCTCGTCACGCTAGGCTGAGTATCGCGCGATTCTCTCACACGCCGCGGATTTTGTTTGCATGTTGGAGCCAGGCAAGCCAGGAGAAGGACAAAATTAGCCCAAATCCACCAAAAACAATGCAATTGACCTCAATTGGTAATGGTATCAGCGGTAAAGGGAGCGTATGCTCGCCACCATACGGGGATGCATTTGAGTTCCCGTAACAATCACCGGTAGGTGAGTCCATTTCGAGTTGGTCTCGTGTCCGCTTCCTGTTCTCACCGAGTTTCTAGAACGGTACCGATCCCCAGGCCGGAATGGGTGATTGGCGGGGCCGCTTCGGCGCCTATGATTTTTGTTTGTTAGTTTCCGGATACGGAGTCCCTTTGTGAAAAAAATATATGTCGGTAACCTTTCGTGGGGCACCACGGACGAAGAGCTCGAGCAAACGTTTGCGAGCTTTGGTACCGTCCACTCTGCGGCGGTTATCAAAGACCGCGAAACTGGCCGTTCACGCGGCTTCGGATTTGTCGAGATGGACGCCGCTGACGCGGATCGCGCTATCGAAGAGATGAACGGAAAGGAGATGGGCTCGCGCCCCTTGAGAGTCAACGAGGCGAACGAACGCCCTCGCCGCTCAGGCCCTCGCCGCTTCTAGTAACCCTTCAAGTCTGCTGACCTTTGCTCTCTGCTGGCCTCTGAATCTATTGATCGCCCTGGCCTACTTGATCCCGGGGCTAGCAGGTCAAACGAGGCAACCCGCCTATTAGGCGGGTGCAACGCTTTAGTCACTACCGCGAGCAATCGCGCTCGCGGTATCTTTTTCTTTTTGCACGTCCCCTTGGCGGTTCATAATAGCGCTACACACAACGCCACTTGCGAACCGCTACTCATGAGCCAAGCCTGCGCCTTCTCTTCACGCCCATCCAAGTGGTGCGCGATCAACATGGGTTTAGACTTCGCCTAGAGACTATGAAGTGACTTGTCTGCGGGAGCCACCAGCATGATCGGACAATCCGTAGAACGGCTGGAAGATGCCGCTCTACTACGCGGTTTAGGGCGCTTTATCGATGATCTACGTGAGGACGGCCAGCTGTACGCCATCTGCGTGCGATCCTCGCAAGCCCACGCCCGCATCGTTCATATCGACACCGCGGATGCGGTCAAAGCTCCCGGCGTCGTGGAGGTGCTGACGAGCAGCGATCTGCAGGCGGACGGATTGGGCTTTATTCAAGACACCTGCGCCCTAAAAAGCGTTGATGGCAGCGCTTTTATCAACCCGCCACGGCCAGCGCTGGCCGCAGGCAAGGTGCGCTTCGTGGGTGACATTATCGCTCTAGTCGTCGCCACCAGCGCCAATGCAGCGCGCGATGGTGCCGAGCTTATCGATATTGAACTCGCCAGCTTGGACGCCGTGGTGAACGTGCAAGGCGCACTGGCCGATGGCGCCCCTCAACTGTGGGAGGAAGCGCCCGGCAACCTGGCATTGGATTGGGCCGGTGGTGACGCCGCAGCGACGCAGCAGGCTTTTGCCAGCGCCGCTCACGTGACCCGGCTGCGCCTGGTGAACAACCGCATCGTGGTCGCGGCCATGGAAACGCGCGGGGTGATCGCCAGCTACGACGCGGGCCGAGACCACTACACGCTCTACACGCCATCGCAGGGCGTCAACCATATACGCATGCCGCTGGCGGCCGTGGGCCTTCGCACCTCGCCCGCCAATGTGCGCGTCGTCACACCCGATGTAGGCGGTGCTTTCGGCATGAAGATCCCGCTGTACCCGGAACATATTCTGATCGCGTGGGCGGCCCGGCGCAGCGGCCGGGCGGTGAAGTGGATCGCGGAGCGAAGCGACGCCTTCATCGCCGATGGGCACGGGCGCGATCACATCATGGAGGCTGAACTGGCGCTGGATGAAGACGGGCGTTTTCTGGCCGTACGGGTGCACACCTTGTCCAACATGGGCGCCTACGCCAACGGCGCCGCGCCCGTTATCCCTACCGTTGGCGGTACGCGGTGCATCACCGGCGTATATCGCATCCCGGCCTGGTACGCCCGTACCCAGGTGGTGTTCTCCAACACAGTACCGGTGGTGGCGTACCGCGGCGCGGGTAAACCCGAATACAACTATGTCATCGAGCGCCTGACCGACGCCGCCGCCAGGGAGCTTGGCCTCTCACCGCTGGAGCTGCGGCGGCGCAACGCGGTGGCCCAGAGCGCCATGCCGTACAGCACCGGCACCGGCCTCGAATTCGATAGCGGCGATTTCATCGGCAATATGGAGCGCGCTTTGGAACTGGCGGAGCACGGCTCATTCGCGGCACGGCGGGAGGCGGCCAAAGCCCAGGGCAAGCTACGCGGCCTCGGCTTAGCGCTATACCAGGAGCCGGACGGTTATATGGACAACAGAGTGTCATTGGCCTTCGATCAAAGTGGCTTGCTGACCGTGTCACTGACGGGAGACGACGCCGGCCAGGGCCACCGCACCACTTTTGCCCAAATCGCCGCGGCTCAATTCGCCATCCCGCTAGAGCGGGTCGATGTGCAGCAAGGGGACTCCGCCATCGTCGGCGCCGGTAGCGGCACGGGCGGTTCGCGCACCACCACCGTCGCCGGGGTTGGCATCGTCACGGCCGCCCGGCAGATCATCGACAAAGGACGCCAACTAGCCGGGCAGCTATTGGAAGCCTCGCCACTTGACGTCACATTCGAAGACGGTGGTTATGTGATCGCCGGCACCGATCGCAAGGTGAGTTTCGACAACGTCATTGGCGCCGCCTTCGACGCCCGCGCGCTGCCGGCGGAGGCGGAGCCGGGACTGTCGGCGCAATGCCACCATTTAGCCAGAGCGTACAATTACCCCTGCGGTTGCCACGTCTGCGAGGTAGAGATCGATGTGGACACCGGCGAGGTAACACTGGCCGGTTACTGGATGGTGAGCGACCACGGGGTGCTCATCAATCCACGCCTATTGGAAGGCCAACTGCACGGCGGCACGGTGCAGGGCATCGGCCAGGCGTTATTGGAGCACTGCTGCTTCGACGATTCCGGGCAGCTATTGAGCGGCAGCTTCATGGATTATTGCTTGCCTAGAGCCACCGATATCACGGATTTGGTGTTCGAACACCGCGGCATTGCCTGCCGCACCAATCCGCTGGGGGTCAAAGGCGTCGGCGAGTCCGGCTGTACCGCTTCCATGCCGGCGATCATGAATGCCATCGTGGATGCACTCGCCGAACGCGGCATTACCCATGTAGACATGCCCGCCACCCCCGCGCGGATCTGGGAGCTGCTACATCATTAACGATGGCACTCGCTTGCGCTCGACCCGGTGCTTGACGGCGAACCGTGCCGTCCAATCCCCGGCGATTAGCTGCAACCGGTTTCGCATCAGGCATCAACTTTTCACACCATGATGGATAGCTTTTCGCGCGGTGTTCCTGCTGACCTTGGCGCTGCATTTGCATCCGGCCCGCTTGCTGGTCAACCCGGTATTTTGCTTCATCGGCAAACTGAGCCTTAGCCTCTATCTATGCCATTTCCTAGTGGAACATGGTCTTCAGTCCTGGCTCGGGGCGAGACTGGCGGGTGATGCTCGGTTCTTTGGTGCATTCATCCTGATACTCAGCGCCAGCCTGCCGTGCGCCTATGTGATGTACCGCTTGATAGAGCAACCCGGCATCGCTTATGGCGCGCGGCTAGGACGCGAGATCAAGTAAGGAGCCCTTCAGATAGACAGGCTTATCAACGGATAAACACTCCCATAACATGTCAAGATCCAGCCCATAGCCCTGAACATCGCGAGCGCGGAGACCGTGCCCATGGTCGATTACGACTTAACCGATCGCCGTATTTTTCCGGTTTGGAGCGAAACCACAGTGCGTTACTCCGATCTGGATCCCAACAATCATGTCAATAATGGCGCTATCAGCACCTATTTCGAGGATGGCCGGGTACGCCTCAGGACCGAGCATCTGGCCAAGCTCGGCAGCGACATGCTCACCGGATTCGCCATTGCCCAGGTGACCATCAAGTACCGTGCCCAGCTCGGCTTCCCCGCCACCGTGAACATAGGCTCGTCCATCATTCATATAGGCCGCACCTCTTATATTCTCGGCCAAGCCGTTTTCTTCGGTGACGAGTGTATCGCCACCGGCGAGGTGGTCACTGTGCGCTTCGACGCCGCCAGCCACAAGCCGATGCCGCTGGAGGATGAAGTCAGGGCCATCTTGGAGTCGGTTGCGCCGCTCAACATTCAATAAAACGGCTTGCTTCTTTCGCTGCGCCTGGCATGAGCATTATCCTGCGAGTCCCGCCTGCGAATGCTAAGTGGTGGCGCGGTTGCTTGAGTGCACTGCTGCCGGAGCACGCCTTGCGGCTGTGGCACGATCCCGGCAACGACGATGACATACGCTACGCGGTGGTGTGGCGGCCACCGCCGGGCGGATTAAAACGCTTTCGCCATCTCGAATGCATCGTTTCGATCGGCGCGGGCACCGATCATGTATTCGCCGATCCCGAACTGCCGCCGGGCATTCCTATCATCCGCACCGTCGGGGAGCCCTTGAAGATGCGCATGCGCGAATACGTCACCTTGCAGGTACTGCGCCTGCACCGCCGTTTCGATCGCTTGGAGCAGGCCCACGCCGAAGGCCGCTGGGCGCCCATCACGGAGCGGCCAGCAGACCAACGCCGCGTCGGCATCATGGGCCTGGGCGCCATGGGCGCTCCTTGCGCCGAAGCCCTGGCGAACCTCGGTTTCGACGTGGCCGGCTGGGCTAGGCGGGCTAAAACGCTAGCGGGCGTTCACTGCTACGCCGGCCCCGATGGGTTCAAAGTGTTGCTTAAAAGGAGCGACATCCTGGTGAACTTACTGCCTCTAACACCGGCTACCGAGAACATTCTGCGCGCCGAGCATTTCGCTTACTTGCCGCACGGTGCCTGTTTGGTGAACGCCGCCCGGGGTGAGCACCTGGTAGAGCAGGATCTACTAGACGCGCTGGAGCAGGGCGTGCTCGATAGAGCGGTGCTCGACGTATTCCGCCAAGAACCTTTACCGGCCGGACATCCGTTCTGGACGCACCCGGCCATCATGGTGACACCGCACGTGGCAAGTCTTATCGATCCGGCCTCGGGCGCCACCCTCATCGCGCAGAATCTGCGCCGTTTCATCGCCGGGGAGCCAGTGCCCTATAGGGTCGATCCGGAGCGCGGTTACTGACTGTGTTCATCGGCCATGCCGAGTATGGAGCCGCCCAGGGAGCGTGGATCGCGGCTTTGCCAACGGCCCGCCTCCACCTGCGTGATGAACTCGGCGAGGGCGGCATTAAATAAGGCCGGCTCTTCCAGGTTGATGGTATGGCCGCTATTGGGCAGCACTTGTAAAGCGGCCGAGCGGATCGTTCTTTTCATGAAAATAGCGGGCATCAAACAGGGCTCGTCTTCATCGCCCGTCATGATCAGCGTCGGCACCGACAAGTTGCGCATCGGCTCCTCCAGGTCGAAAAGCGATGGCCGCTCCTTTTGCACGCCGCGCAGGGTGAGCGCGGCGCCGGTCAGGGAATGCTCTGCCAGCATGTCGCGAAACTCCGCCCACCCGCGCGGATCTTTGTTTTGAAACTGTACCCGGGCCGGACCGGCACCGTATCGGTCGGCAAACGCAGCGCCCGTCGCCGCTTCGATGAACCAGGCGGTCGCTTCGGTCTCGGCGCGAAACTGCTCCCGCGCAGCCTTCTCCGCCCCGTAGCCGCAACCGGCTACCACCAGAGAATGCGCCCTATGGGGATAGGTGAAACCAAAGTGCAAAGTGGCAAAAGCGCCCATGGACAAGCCGACAATGTGCGCTTTTTCGATGTTCAGATGATCGAGCACGGCCACGATGTCGTCCCGCGCCCGGTCTTGGGAATATGCACTCGCCGCGCCCGGCACATCGGAGGGTGGATACCCTCTAGCATCAAAAGCGATGCAGCGATGACGCCGTGAAAAGAAACGCAGCTGCGGCTCCCAGCTCCTCGCCGCGCCGGCGAATTCATGCACGAAGACAAGAGGTGTACCGCTACCCGCGCTCAAATAGTGGAGTTTGACTCCGTCATCGGTCATTGCAAATAACATGGCTCTTCCATTCACTAAACACTGAGATGGCCCGATCATAGCTGCAATCGGAGAGCATGGTGGCCATCCCGCGCGGGACTGTATTTATTCCTGAAATAGTAAGGAGAACACGATGAGCGGATCCCGTCTTCATCCGCGCCTGCTGCCATAACCCGGCTCTCGGTGAGTTGCACAAATACGCCGCCCACGATGCCATGGGCGCGCAGCAAAAGCGCAAGTCACCAGCCTTGACGGACCGCGAGTGCGGCTGACGGCCCACTCAACGCAGGTATACCCTATACCAGTCCAAAGCCACATCAGCAGGAGCCGCGTCAATGCGCATCATCGTCCACGGGCAACAAGCGTTTGGGAAATCCGTTCTAGAAGCACTACTGGAGCGGGGCGAGAACATCATCGGCATTTACTGCGCGCCGGATAAAGCAGGCCGCCCCGATGATCCACTAAAAGCACTGGCCGTGGAGCGCGGGCTGCCCCTATTTCAACCGGCCTCTTATAAAAAGCCCGAAGTCTGGCAGCAGATGCGCACCTTGAACGCCGATCTGTGTGTCATGGCTTATGTGCTGCTGCTGGTGCCAGAGCAAGCGCTGAACGTACCTACCTATGGCTCCATCCAATATCACCCCTCATTGTTGCCGGCCCACCGCGGCCCAAGCTCCATCAATTGGCCCATTATTCAGGGCAAGACCCGCACCGGTCTGACCATCTTCTGGCCCGATAACGGCCTCGATACCGGGCCGGTGCTGTTGCAAAAAGAAGTCGATATCGCCCCGGACGACACCCTAGGCAGCGTTTATTTCAACAAGCTCTTTCCCATGGGTGTTGCCGCCATGTTGGAGGCGGTGGATTGGGTCCGCGAGGGCAAAGCACCCCGTATCGCTCAAAATGATGCCGAAGCCACTTATGAAAGTTGGTGCACACACGAAGACGTCAAAATCGACTGGGGTGAGAGCACCAGCACCGTTCACAACCTGATCCGCGGCGCCAACCCGCAACCGGGTGCCTGGACGATCGGCAACGGTGCCGAGCTAAGCTTGTTCGACTGCCGCAGAGGCGGCGCCGTGGACGGCGCGCCAGGAACCGTGACCGCGATTGGCGAAGATGGCATCACCGTAGCCACCGGCGATGGTTCGATCATCCTGGAGCGGGTAAGACCGGCTGGCGCCGGCAAGATGGCGGCCAAGGAGTACGCGCAGCGAAGCGGCTTGGCAGTGGGCGCCGCGCTCGGTTAAACCCTGTTCCGTTAAAACCCTAATCGTTTAACCCTTGTCCATTTAACCCTTGCTCATTTGACTCTTGCCCGTTTAAACGGTGGGGCTTGGCTCCCAAGCCCCACTGCTTCACCGCTAGGCAGCCTGCGGCCGTCCCCGGGGAAACGCACCAGCGGTGCGCATGGATTCGATCCGCTCGTTGGAGTAACCCAACACCTGCCCTAGGATCTCATCGGTATGCTCACCCAATAGCGGCGCGGGGGTGACTTCCACCGGCGAGTCGGACAATTTGATCGGACAGCCCACATTGATGAACTCACCCCGCCCGGCATCGGGCACGGTGACCGCCATCTGCCGCAACTTGACGTGCTCGTCATTGACCAGATCGTGGGTGCTCATGATCGGACCACAGGGCACATCGATCGCGTTGAGAATATCCATCAATTCCCACTTGCTGTGATGAGCGGCGAAGTCTTCCAACAACTGCCACAGGGTCGCCTGATGTCGGCGCCGCACGTCAATGGTGGCAAACCGCTCATCGGCGGCCAGCGCATCGCCCCCCACCCGCTGGGCCAGCGCCGGCCAAACATGCTCTTGCACCACGATATAGAGATAATCATTCGGCCCACCGGGGGCGCACTTGATCGCATTGCCGAGCTGACCGCCCCCGGAGTCGTTACCGGCGCGGGGGGTGAAGCCGGCAAACTCTTGCCGTGAATACTCAGGCAACGGGCCGTGCTCCAGGCGCTGATGATCACGGAATTTAACCCGGCAAAGATTCATCACGCAATCCATCATGGCGCATTCCACGAACTGCCCCCTACCGGTGCTCTCCCTTTGCAACAGGGCGGCGAGAATGCCGGCCATCAAGTGCACGCCGGTACCGGAGTCGCCGATCTGCGCGCCGGTGGCCAGCGGCGGCCCTTCCGGTACACCGGTGGTGCTGAACGAACCACCCATGGCTTGCGCCACGTTCTCGTAAGCTTTGAAGTCCGCGTACGGCCCCTCGCTGCCAAAACCTTTGATCGAAGCCATGACGATACGCGGGTTGATTTCGTGGACCGTCTCCCACCCGAACCCTAGGCGGTTGAGCACACCCGGTCCGAAGTTTTCCATTACCACGTCGCAGACTTTCAGCAGATCGCTGAACACCTGCTTACCTTCCTCACTCTTCAAGTTGACCGTGATGGAGCGCTTATTGCAATTGAGCATGGTGAAATACAAGCTGTCCACAGCCGCTATGTCGCGTAGCTGACCACGGGTCACATCGCCCGTAGGCGGCTCGAACTTGATGACGTCAGCGCCTAAGAACGCCATCAACTGCGAGCAGGTGGGACCGGCCTGGACGTGGGTCATATCGAGGACACGAATGCCCGAGAGGGCTTTTTCCATTTGACTGCTCCTTTGGGAGACCGTTGTTTGAAATCGGTTAAAGCGTTAGATCACTGATCGGGCGCCCAGCAACACCTATGAACGAGGCGCCTATTTCAGGTAATCCACGTACTCTTCCACATGCCGCGCCAGATTGAGCGTATGCTCGCGCACCAAGCGCTCGGCCAATTCCGTCTGCCGGCCTTCAATCGCCCGGATAATATGCGAGTGATCGATGACCGAACGGGACATGCGGTCACGCTCGCCGATGGTGCGTGCGCGGACAGCGCGCATGTTGATAAACAACCCGTCGGCGATATCGGCGATGAGCCCACTGCCGCCCAGCGCGATGATGGCCTGATGAAAACGGATATTGGCGTCGGAATACTCATCCAAATGTCCGTCAGCCAATTGCGGATCTTCAAAAGACGCCATCTGCACCCGCACCTTCAGCAGCGCTTCGTCACTCGCCTGCTGGGTGGCCAGGCGGGCGGCCATGCTCTCGAGCGCCGCCCACACGTGAATCATTTCGATAATTTCACGCTTGGTTTTGCGCACCACGAAGGCGCCGCGCCTGGGAATGGTCTGGATCAGTCCCTCCTGCTCCAGCCTGGACAATGCTTCGCGCACGGGCGTGCGGCTGACCCCCAGTTCTTCACCGATCTGGCGCTCATCCAAGCGCGGCGGCTCGTTCTCGCCGTAGATGTCCATGGCACTGATGGCCGCTTTCAGCGCCTGATACACCTTGTCTTTCAGGACAAAATCGACGGCCACCGGTCTTAGCTTGAAATGAGCCGTCGCCAATAGTGTCTCCGGGCAATAACCGCTATTCGATCAACATTATCGGGTCAATGTTATGCCGTCTGCCCGCCAGTTTCTTTTTTCCTCATCACCGCTTTGATGATCGGGATCAGGAAAAGAACGATAGCGATGGCCATGATGACACCGGAGATCGGTCTATCGAAGAAAGTGAGCGGCGAGCCTCCCGATTTCAGCAAGGACTGGCGCAAACTGGTCTCGGCCAACGGACCGAGCACGATGGCCAGAACCGCTGGCGCTAGCGGGTAATCCAACTTGCGCATCAAATAACCGATGATGCCGAAGATCAGCATCAACCACACATCGTGCATATCCTGCGTGGGCACGAAACCGCCCACCAAACAGAGTACGAAAATAATAGGCGCGAGGAGGGTAAACGGCAGTCTCAACACGGCGATAAAAGCCGGGATGAAAGCCACGTTGATGAGCAGCGCGAACACGTTGGCCACATACAAGCTAGCGATGAGTCCCCAGACGAATTCGCGTTGCTCCACGAATAGCATGGGGCCAGGCTCCAAACCCCAGATGACCATGCCGCCCAACAAGATGGCGGTGGTCGGCGAGCCGGGAATACCGAGCGTCAACATGGGTAACATGGAGCCGGTGCTGGCCGCGTTATTGGCCGCCTCCGGCGCCGCCACGCCCTCCGGATTGCCCTTACCGAAAGTATGGGGATCCTTGGCAATGCCGCGCGCCACGCCGTAAGCCATGAGCGAGCCGGGGGTGGCGCCCGCGGCCGGCAGTATGCCGACGAAGTAACCTAAAAACGAGCCCATCACCGTCGCTTTCATGGTGGTCGCCATGGTGGCGAAGCCCTGCCAAATGCGCTTCAGGGTAATGGTCGCCTGCGATACCGTGATGCCTTTCTGGCTACTCTCCACCGTCCATAGCATCTCACCGATGCCGTAAATACCGATGGCCAACACCAAGAAATTGATACCGTGCAAGAACCCGTGAATGTCCCAGAAGATAAGCCGGGGCTGACCGCTCACGATGTCCAGGCCCACAGTGCTAAGAGCCAATCCGATGAAGATGGAAAAGAGGGTCTTCGCAATATCGTCACTACCGAGACCAATAAAGGTGGCGAACGCCAACATCATCAGGGCGAACTCTTCTTGCGTACCGAAAGCCAGCGCCACGTCGGCCAGCGGTGGGGCGAACGCAGTGAACAAGATAACGGAGATAGTGCCGCCTATGAACGAAGCAGTGGCCGCCGTGATAAGCGCGCGATCGGCCTGCCCGGCAAGGGCCAAAGGCCTGCCGTCGAAGGTGGTGGCAACAGCAGTGGAGGCCCCCGGAATTCCCAGCATGATCGAGCTGATGGCACCGCCGTACATGGCGCCGTAATAGATGGCGGCGAGGAAAATAATGGCACCGGTGGGCGGTACCGCGAAAGTGACCGGCAACAAGATAGCCACGCCGTTCACCGAGCCCAGACCAGGCATGGCACCGATGAACAAGCCTATGGTGCAACCGATGATGACCAGCAGCAGATTCTGCGCGATAAAATCGCCACCCAACGTTGCCGTGGCGAAGCCTTCGGCTAAAAGTCCTAAAGTTTCCATCCGCTACCACCGACTCCTTGCGGCTAGCCGTACATCAGCCTGTATATGGGCTCGAACCATGGCTCGGTGATGCCCTTAGGCAAAGTCTTGGTGAGCAGCCCCTCGAAAAAAACAAAAGTCGCCACCGGCGCGACGGCGGCGATCGACAGGGTCAGCGCCCAGGAATGTTTGCCCAACACCCGTAGATAGAAGAGCAAAAACAGGGATATGGAGACATACATACCAACCCAGTGCACCAGACCCACCATGGCGGTGAGTGCCACCGCCACAACCAGGATGGTGTGCAGGGCTGCTTTTTCCATGAAAACTTCGGTGGACTTGGCGGGCAGGCTCGACCTTAAAACCCAGCGTACCGCTATCCAGATGCAACACAACAACATGCCGGCGGCCAGCCAGAACGGAAAAGCGCCGGGGCCGGGTCCCTCCCCGTCCACCCAGCCGATATCGAGTTGAGCGCTCTTCACCATGAACGCCACGGCAAGCAGGCCCAGGAATATGGCCATGAGCAATTCGGCTACGCGCATCTTTGGTATACCGTATACAACAATGCGCCGACTTTATCACGGCTTACCCTCATGTAAAGTAGCGTCTAAAGTGGCGTCCCCAACCCAAGAGGATGGAGCTTTTCCCGATGAAAGTCATTGAAATACGCGCACCCGGCGGCCCGCAGGTGTTGACTGCCGGCGAGCGCGAAACACCGCGTCCGGCGCCCACCCAAGTGCTGGTACAAGTAAAAGCCGCTGGCGTCAATGGCCCCGATCTAGTGCAGCGCGCCGGCCACTACCCGCCCCCCAAGGGCGCTTCGGATCTATTGGGCCTCGAGATCGCGGGCACGGTTGCCGCAGTGGGCAGTGGCGTGACGAGTTGGCGCGTTGGCGATCACCTGTGCGCTCTCACCAATGGTGGTGGCTACGCGCACTACTGTGCCGTCAACGCCGATCACTGTTTGCCCATCCCCGGTGGTCTGGACTTCACCGCAGCGGCGAGCCTCCCGGAAACCTTCTTCACCGTCTGGAGCAATGTGTTCTTGCCAAAGCGCTTACCACAAGGTGGTGTGTTTCTGGTACACGGTGGCGCCGGCGGCATCGGCTCCACCGCCGTGCAACTAGGCAGTGCCCTAGGCGCCCGCGTATTCACCACCGTCGCCGATGACGCGCAAGCCGAGTTTTGCCACAACTTGGGCGCCGCGCGGACCATCAACTTTCGTGAGGAAGACTTCGTCTCGGTGGTACGCGACGAAGCGGGAGGTGCGGATTGCGTGCTGGACATCATCGCTGGCGAGTATTTCGAGCGCAATATCAAAGCTTGCCGGCACGACGCCAGCATCGTTCAACTGGCCTTCAACGGCGGTGCTAAAGTCACTACCAGCCTGATGCCGATCATGCTGAAACGGCTAACCTACACCGGTTCTACCCTACGCAGCCGTTCCGATGAGTTCAAAGCGCAGGTGGCGAACGAACTGCGCGAGCACATCTGGCCACTGTTCGAAAATGGCCGGCTGCGTCCGATGGTGGGCCAAGCGCTAGCGCTCGAGCAAGCGCGGGCGGCCCACGAGTTGATGGAGTCCACTACCCACCTCGGCAAGATCGTGCTGACGGTTTAGCCATTTTTTGTGTTGTGGCGGTCGCAGTGCACAACTTCATGACAACTCACGCCGTAAAAACACCCTTGCCTGACCGTACAAATCTCCCGCCAAGCATTCGAGTGAATGGTGAATGACGTCTTCCAGCGTCCCGAGCTTGCTTGTCCATCTTCCATCGGGACGTTGCCTCGCGGCCTGCTTTGGAGCGGAACCTTGCACATGGATTGCGATTTTCACAAATCCTTTTTCTCGAATCGGGTGGTCGCAAATTTCGTAACCCAGAGTCGTAAAAGCGGCAACAAACGCTTCCAAAGTCGATTCGCGTAGTGCATTTGGCGGCCAAAAAGTTTCTTCGACGGGTCCCGGCCACCACCAACGATTTTCATCGTCCGCCGCCTACGCAATACAGTTGTAGCGGTCGGTTTGAGGACTCGTGACTTGCTATCCGTCTTTGGGCAACTGCGGGAAAATCTCTTCAAGTATCAAAGACATCCTTGCTCCCGTCCCCACTGAAGCCAGTCTTGCGTCATGGCGTCGATGTTTCCCCAATGTTCGGGTAACACAGGGTTTTCCCCCCGTAATCGTCCGCCACGCCTATTTCCTGGGCGCGAACGACTTCTACAAATCCCTCAAAACCACCCTCAAGGCCGCAATCGACCGCGAGGCGTGGGAAAGCCTTCACAGTAACACTTCACGCCTCTTCGACCGCCCTAGCAGCGGCCGTATCGCCGTCAAGGTCATCAACCACCTGGGCGATGAAGTGATGAAGGTGTTCCGGGTATGATCGCCTTCAGGGGAGGGCGCTATGGCCGTTAGTAACCATCTGAAAGCATTGCTGAGATCCTATTGCGATGGGGATGAGGAGCGGTTCTACTCGGTTGCCATGCAACTGGCCGCGCACGAGGCAAAGATCGGTCATGGCAAACTGGCTGAAGAACTGCGTGACCTGATTGATCGGGCGAAATCCCGGCGTGCCCCGATGAAGGGGCAGGACAAGGCCGTTCCCATTGGTCAGCCGCGCGGGGAATTGGCAGGGCTGCTCAATGCTTCTTTCCCTAAGAACCGCCTTGCGGAGATGGTACTTGATGATCATCTGGCTTTTCAGCTCAAACGGGTGATTCGGGAGCAGCGTCAAGCGGCCCGCTTGCTTGCCGCTGGCCTTTCACCCCGCCGAAGACTCCTGCTGGTTGGCCCCCCGGGTACGGGGAAAACACTCACTGCTGCCGTGCTGGCGGGTGAGTTGGGCATGCCGCTGTTTCAAGTGCGACTGGATGGACTGATCACCAAGTTCATGGGCGAGACGGCCGCGAAACTTCGGCAGGTGTTTGATTCGACGAATCGCACGCGCGGCGTTTATTTCTTCGACGAGTTCGACGCCATTGGTTCGCGGCGCGGGTTGGCCAACGATGTTGGCGAGGTGCGGCGCATTCTGAACAGTTTCCTCCAGATGATTGAGCAGGACGATTCTCAGAGCCTGATCATCGGGGCGACCAACCATCCTGAAATCCTCGATCACGCGCTGTTTCGACGTTTTGATGATGTATTGAACTACGACTTACCGGACGAAGTGCGGATCGCCTCTCTCCTGAAAACCCGCTTGGTACACCGTGCTCGGTCACGGACTTCTTGGAAGCGACTGGCCAAGCAGGCTCAGGGTTTGAGTTATGCCGAGATCGTTCGAGGGAGCGACGAAGCGCTAAAGGAAGCCGTGATTGAGAACCGGGAATCGATCAGTGAGGCAGAAATACGCAGCGCGCTCGAAGAGCGCATAAGCGCGAAAGTGAGATTTTCCGGGAAACGGTTAGAGGATTAATGATCCATGGCAGAAGAGGGACCGAAGCCGAAACGACATCTCGTTCTGAATCAAAAAGCGACGCCAGAACGGTACAAGCCACGTACGGGAAGTGGTGGCGGTTCTGAAGTGCCCCGGCAGAATCGTCAAACGCATGGCCATGGGCTGAAGCAGCAGATCGATGAACTCAAACCGGTATTGGCGCAGGCGCGGGAGGAGCAGGAAGGCGCCGGCATGGAAGACGGTTTCGGTTTGCAGATTGAGTTCGAGAGCTTTCCCGGCATCGAGTTGGCTTTTGAATCGCTAGCAGTTGAGCGATCAGGTATCGAGCTTCTGAACGTCCGGCACGAGGAGAAGGAGAATAAGACGCTGGCAGCCGTGTTGGTGCCGGATGGGAAGTTGCAGCTCCTCGAGAACAAGGTCGTGGCTTATTTGGATGAGCGCCGCGATAGCATCAATGAATCTAAGGGTACAAGTAAGCCGCAAAACCAAAAGCTTTTGGACGCGATTCGCAGTATCCGCATTGCAAGTGTCAAGTCACTGTGGACGGATGATCCGGAGGTGTTTCCTACGGATAAGGACGAGGCATTTTGGTGGGAAGTCTGGTTGCCGATCCGTGGGGACAGAACGAGTACAGTCGATCAATTCAAGACGTTGGCTCAAGGCTTGGATTTTCGTGTTGCGCGTGGGCAGATCGAGTTTCCTGAGCGGACCGTGGTCATGGTTCACGGCTCGCTGGCGCAGATGCAGCGATCGGTGATGACACTGAACAGCATTGCCGAACTTCGTCGCGCCAAGGAAACGGCGGATTTCTTTGACTCGCTTGCATTGGAAGAACAGCACGATTGGGCCGGCGAGCTTTTGCAGCGAAGTCGATTTCCGTCGGCGCAAGATCAAGTTCCCTATGTGTGCCTCTTGGATACGGGGGTGAACGAAGGCCATCCTTTGTTGGCTCCTGCGATTGCCTCTCACGACACTCATAGCGTTGAGCCAAGTTGGGGAACGAATGACAACGAGGGGCATGGTACCGAGATGGCCGGTTTGGCGCTGCTCGGGAATCTGACTCCGGTCTTGGAATCGAATGACCCCATAGCGGTTGATCATCGCTTGGAATCGGTGAAGTTGCTTGACCGTAATCATTCCAGCAGTAGCGACCCTCAACATCATGGGTATTTGACGATTCAGGCGGTTGGACGACCGGAGATCACAGCACCACAGCGGCATCGTGTTTTCAGTATGGCGGTGACCGCACGAGATGCTCGGGACAGAGGGCGTCCTTCCGCATGGTCGGCCACCATTGATCGCCTGGCCGTTGATTATGAGAACCAAGGCGAAACATTTCGGCTCTTCGTGATTTCGGCAGGCAACATTGATGATTCCAATGCCTGGAGTGCCTACCCGGCCAGCATCAGCACCGATGGGATACACGACCCGGCGCAAGCATGGAATGCGCTGACCGTGGGAGCGAGTACGGAGCTGATTCACATCACGGAACCGGATACGGACGACTACCAGCCCATTGCGCCAGCGGGTGGTTTGAGTCCGTTCACGACCAGCTCGGATACTTGGAGGTCTAAATCACCTTGGCCGCTTAAGCCGGACATTGTTTTTGAGGGTGGAAATGCGGCGAGGGATGCGTACAGCGCCGTGACGATGCCGAGCCTTGGGCTGTTGACCACAGACGCTGATATCAGCACCCGCCTGTTTACAACGACCAACGCGACCAGTGCAGCGACTTCGCTTGCTGCGCGTATGGCAGCTCAGCTCATGGCTGAGTACCCCGAGTTACGCTTGGAAACCATTCGAGGGCTGATGGTCCATTCTGCGGATTGGACGCAGGCCATGCGCAGGCAATATCTCTCAGACCACAACAACCCGACCAAGGGAGATGTCGCGAGGTTGGTACGGCACTGTGGATTTGGCGCTCCGGATCTGTCACTAGCGCTATGGAGCGTTGAGAACTCGTTGACCCTTGTATCGGAGGACCGCTTGCAGCCGTTCACGAGAGAGGGATCGAACACCCCTAAGCTCAGGGACATGAACCTCCACCTGTTGCCGTGGCCGCTCGCCGAGTTGGAAGCGTTGGGCGAGGCCGAAGTCGAGTTAAGGGTGACCCTCTCCTACTTCATTGAGCCCAATCCATCCGCTCGGGGCGTGAAGTCACGGTATCGGTACGAGTCCCATGGGTTGCGGTTCGAGGTGAAACGCCCTTTGGAAACAGAGGCTGAATTCAGACAACGGATCAATGCGCTCGTCCGTGATGTGGAGGAAGGCACGCAGACGAGCAGCGGTGTAGATTCGAACTGGATGCTCGGTACACGAAATCGACATCGGGGGAGTCTGCATTCGGATATTTGGAAGGGAACCGCTGCGGATTTGGCCAGCCGTGGCGTGTTAGCAGTGTTCCCGGTGGGCGGTTGGTGGAAAACCCGTCCCAAGTTGGAGCGATACAACCAATGAGCTGACTATTCGCTGCTCGTATCCGTAAGAGCACCTGAACTGGATGTGGAGCTCTACACGGCAATAGAGAATCAAGTAGCGGTGGAAATTGAGGCCTGAGTGAATGCATTCCGGTATCGCTGACACCTTCACGAGTAGCCTTACCAAGCTCACCGGAGATGAGCAGAAGCAGGCCAAAACAGCCGCATTCGATTTACAGGTAAATCCTGCGTACCCCGCTCCTCGGTGGGCGAAAGTGTGGTATTGCGCGTTCGCCGCTCATCGGGTCAAGGCTCAGGTATTGGCAGTGATCACCGGTCCAGCGGTGCTCGCGTCCATCCTCGAGCACCTGGCCAAAGGCGAGGCCCACGCGCCGCCAGCGGCGGCTTGAAGCCCCTCAACACCTCTTAGGGCGCCGATGCTGAGCGCGTCGATGGGCAGTTATCGCCCGTGGGGGGTCGCTGTCGGAATCGCGCGCGGCCGATGCGCTATTCACCGAAATCACCTTGCCGTTTTTTGAGGCGAATCGTGAGTTCGGCCCCCTCGCGCCGGGTGACAGCCTCTTTGGCGGCGGCAAGTCCACCGTCTACCGAACCCAGCACCCCGGCCACGCGGTCACCGGTGCTGTTACCGCCACCGCGGGCAGAAATCCCGCCCGCTATGGCTCCGGCACCGGTGCCGATTTTCGACTTCGTGCCCTCGATGATGACGGTCTGCACCGCGACTACCGTACCGAACTCGACATCCTGGACACGACGCGCTTCATCGCGCGAATGCACCTTGCCCGATCGGCTGGACGCGCAGGTGCCGAGTACCAGCGTGGCAATCAGCACCACGGCCAGCGTGCGTACACCCTGAATGCTTGATTGCGCACGAGCGCTCTGCGGCAAATTCGATGTCGCCGCCGAGATCGAAGCCGATGGCGGCACGGCGGCGCCGCTCGCGGGAGATCTCGCCCGCCGCGATGCCTGGCGCGCCTTGTACAGCGCCGCGCGCGAGGCCTATCGGTCCCTTTCGGTGCTTGTGCACAGCGCATCGCCGCCGCGCATCGAAACCCAGACCGCCCTGCAAGTAAGCGAGGACGAATGGGATGCGATGGTCGATACCAACTTGCGAGCGGGCTTTTTCCCCGCCCAGGCCGCGGCGCGCGACATGCGCGCCGGGAACCTTGCCGGGCGCATCGTGCTGATGACCTCCCTGCACGCGCACACCCCGCGCAACCTGCCGCACTACAGCGCCGCCAAGGCGGGGCAGGTGATGGTCGTACGTGAGCTTGCGCGCGCGCTCGGCAGTGCGGGCATCCGCGTCAACGGCATCGCCCCGGGCGCGGTGCCCGGCGGCGGTTTCCGCGGCGACCCGGTGGCACTCGGGCGCCAGATCGCCCTTGGCCGGGTCGCACGGCCCGAGGAAATAGCGCGCGCAGTAATGATGTTGCTCGACAACGAACTCGCCGGATACATCACCGGCGAGGTGCTCGCGGTCGATGGCGGGCTGGATCAGTTCAACTGGATGCAGCCGCCGGCCAATCCTTGATTTGCGCCCGCGGGCCGTACGCTCAGCTTGCAGCAACTGAGTCGTGGCACCGTTTGATCCGCACACCCTTTGCTCCGCACGCCCTCGGCAGCTGCCGGCACCATTTACCGGCTCGCGGCGTAGCAATCCTGAGCTACACTGCGCTGCCATGTCGATACCAGCCACCAATTCGGGCGGATGGCAGCCGATCGCGTTGAGTGCGGAACTCGGGCCAGGTGCCATCGCACCGAACACCCTTGTCGACGCGAACGGTCAGACCCGCGAAGTTGTGCTCTGGCGCGATCTAGACGCAGTTGCACATCTCTGGGACGACCGCTGTCCACACCGTGGCATGCGCTTGAGCTACGGTTTTGTGCGCAACGGCAACCTGACCTGTCTCTATCACGGCTTTCAGTATGGCGCTGACGGGCAGTGCCGCTATATACCGGCGCATCCCCGGATGGAACCGCCGGCAACTCTCTGCACCACAGCCCTGGCGCTGGCGGAGAGTGGCGGCTTGCTCTGGGCAAACGGCTACGACACGCCGCAACAATCACCCTCGCTGGAGGCGGACAACAGCCTGCAAGCGATACGCACCCTGGTAATACGACGAACGACTGCCGTGACTCGGGCGGCGCTGGACCGTGCCATCTTCGATCCACTGACGACCCGCGCAGCCGATCGGCAACTCGTTGGCCGCGAGGGCGCGTGGGCGAGGTGGCGCGATGCCTGCGGCGTACACCATGAAGTGAGTTATGCCTGGCACGAGCCGCAAACCCGATTGATCGAGATTGAAGCGCGCTGCGACAGCGGCAGCAGCAGAATCCGAATCGGGGTGCAAACATTGCCCGGTGAGCGCACGGCATTGCATGTTCAAGCCGCCGCAGAACCCGAACCTGCCGGCTTGAAACACGACGTGCATGCGTGGTTGCGTCTGTTGCGCTTCCATATCGAAAACGACAGTGACGGGCGCGGACTGCTGGAGACCTTGCGATGACGCGTACCACAGACACCAGCGTGCTCGAAGACTGGCAGGCCATCGGCCGCAGCGAGGACGTGCCGCTGGAGCGACCGCGACGCACACGTTTGCTCGGACAGGACATTCTGGTCGAGCGCCATCCCGACGGCCTGCGAGTCTTCGAGCTGGACGCCGGCGAGCGCCGCTTGCGCTCTGCCCGGGTGCAGGAACGCTACGGCCACGTATTCGTTTCGCTCGGCGAGGATCCACGTCCGTTGCTCGAGCTGCCGGAGTTCGAGCAGCCGGGTCGCCGCCTGATCACCAGCGGCATTGTCACCGTGCGTGCGTCGCCGTTGCGCATTGTGGAGAACTTTCTCGATATGGCGCATTTCCCCTACGTGCACACCAACATCCTCGGCGCCGAACCGCACACCGAAGTGCTGCCCTACAACGCCGAAATCCGTCGCGGCGTGGACGAAGTCTGGGCCACCGGGTGCCAGTTCTATCAGCAGCAGGCGGCAATGTCTGCCGAGGGCGGTCAACAGATCGCGTATGAATACCGCGTCAGCTCGCCGTTCATCACGGTGCTCTACAAGACCTGCCCGGAACGCGCCGACGAATGGGATCTGATCGGACTTTTAGTGCAGCCGCTGGAAGAAGATCTCTGCGATGTGCACACTTTCATGCTGCTGTTCGACAGCAGCACCCCCGACATCGCGCTAGTGCACTTCCAGCAAACCATTTTTATCCAGGACCGTTCCATTCTGGAAAATCAACGCCCGCGCCTGATGCCGCTCGAAGCGGGCGCCGAACGCCCGGTGCGCGCTGATCTGACCTCATCCACCTACCGCCGCTGGCTACGCGCCCGCGGCGTGAGTTTCGGCGCCTTGAAGTCGCATCCCGCATGATCGAGCTTTACGACTACCCGCTCTCCGGCAACTGCTACAAGGTTCGTCTGCTGCTGGCTTTGCTCGGGGTCGAATACCGCCCCGTGGCGGTGGACTTTTTTCCTGGTAAGGCGCACCGCGGCGCCGAGTTCGGCAAACTCAATCCCGCCGGACAACTGCCGGTGCTGCGCGACGGCGGCCTGGTCTTGCGCGATTCCGGCGCGATCCTTGTGTACCTCGCGCGCCGCTACGATGACCAGGCAACCTGGTATCCGGTCGAGGACGCGGCAGCCCTGGGTCGGATCACGATGTGGCTAGCGCACGCCTACAGCATGACCGCCACCGCCTCGGCGGCCAGGCTGCACGATATGCTGAACTACCCACTCGACATCGAGGCGGCCCGCAAGGGTGCGCACGCCGCCTTCCGCATCCTCGATGATCATCTGCACGAACGCCGGTTCGACGATCAACGCTGGTTGGTGGGCCAGCGGCCGACGGTCGCCGATATCGCCTGCTTCCCCTACACCGCGCTCGCCGGCGACGGCGGCATCTCGCTCGATGACTATCCGGCGATCCGCCGCTGGCTGCTGCATGTGAAGTCGTTGCCGGGCTTCGTTACCATGCCCGGCATTCACCCGTTGTTCGAACCGCCGCCCGGCTGATCCCGGACAACGACAACAACAACGAAGAGGAGGTTGGCAACGAAGAGGAGGTTGGCAACGAAGAAGAAGATGGCGGAAAACCTGCTCGAATTGCGCGGCATTACCCGCATCTACCCTGCGGTGCGGGCCAATGACGGCGTTGATCTCACCGTTCGCCGTGGCGAGATTCATGCGGTGCTCGGCGAAAACGGCGCCGGCAAGTCCACTCTGATGCGCGTGATCTACGGCTCGACCCAGCCCGATGCCGGCACAATCATCTGGCAGGGCGAGGCGGTGCAGATGCGCTCGCCCGCTTGCGCCCGCAGCCTGGGCATCGGCATGGTGTTTCAGCATTTCTCGTTGTTCGAAACGCTCAGCGTGGCCGAGAATATTTCACTCGCCGTATCCGGCACACTGGATGATCTGTCGCAGCGCATTCGCGCGGTGGCCGAGGCATTCGGTTTGCCGGTCGCTCCCGATACGCTCGTGCACTCGCTGTCGGTAGGCGAGCGTCAGCGCGTGGAAATCATCCGCTGCCTGTTGCAGCAACCGAAGTTGCTGATCCTCGACGAACCCACCTCGGTACTGCCGCCGCAAGGGGTACGCAGACTTTTCGAGACGCTGCGCAAGCTCGCCGCCGGCGGCTGCAGCATTCTTTATATCAGCCACAAGCTGGAGGAAATTCGCGCGCTCTGCGATCGCGCAACGGTGCTGCGCTACGGCAAGGTGACCGGTGTTGCCGATCCCCGCAGCGAAAGCACCGAGTCGCTGGCACGCTTGATGATCGGCCGCGACATCCCGCATCCGGAGCATCCCCCGCCGGCGCAAGACGGTGCGCAACGATTGCGCATCGAGGGTCTCAACCGGACTGCGCAAGACCCTTACGGCACTGCGCTCAAAAACGTTTCGCTGGAGGTCAGGGCCGGCGAAGTCGTCGGCATCGCCGGCATTTCCGGCAATGGCCAGAACGAACTGATGCGCGTGGTTTCCGGTGAAGACCTGCTCGATGCAGGCGATGGACAGATCGAGATCTGCACCACCCCGGCGGGCCGCCTGAGCCCTGTCGCGCGGCGCCGGCTGGGATTGAATTTCGTACCCGAGGAACGGCTGGGACGCGGTGCGGTAGCGGCGCTCTCACTGGCCTTCAACGGACTCTTGACGGCCTTCGAACGCGGCATGACACAACATCAGTTGCTGCGTTTCGAGCGCATCCGTGCGTTTGCCGCCGATTGCGTCGAGCACTTCGACGTGCGCGGCGGCGGCATCGAGGCCAATGCCGGCAGTTTGTCAGGCGGCAATCTGCAGAAATTCATCGTTGGCCGGGAACTGTCCCAGACACCGCGTCTACTGGTGTTGTCGCAACCGACCTGGGGCATCGACATCGGCGCCGCTGCCGCGATCAAGCAGCGGCTGGTCGATCTGCGTGAACAAGGGGCGGGCATCCTGCTGGTCTCGGAAGAACTCGAGGAACTGTTCGAAGTCGCCGACCGTATTGCCGTGATGTACGCCGGCACGTTGACCGCAGCAGTCCCGGTGCGCAGTACCGACGTCGAGGCCATCGGCCGGTTGATGAGCGGTGTGCGCGACGAGGAAGCGGCGTGAGCAGGCGTTTGCGCATCGAACCGCGCATGGAAGAATCGCGCTGGGCGCACCTCTCGGTGCCGCTGGTTGCGGTGGTACTCACGCTGGCCGCGGGTTCGGTGCTGTTCGCAGCCCTTGGCAAGCCCCCGCTTGCCGCCTTCCACGCATTTTTCATCGAACCACTCACCTCGCTCTACGGAATCGGCGAGGTGCTGTTGAAAACCGTGCCCTTGCTCTTGATTGCCCAGGGGCTGGCGATCGGTTTTCGCGCCCGGGTGTGGAACATTGGCGCCGAGGGGCAATTGCTGATGGGCGCGATTGCCTCCGGTTATTTGGCGATCGTTTTCGTCGATAGCGAATCGATCGGGTTGTTGCCGGCAATGATCCTTGTTGGTACGGCCGCGGGCGCCGCCTGGGCTGCGGTTGCTGCCTGGTTGCGCGTGCGCTTCAACGCCAACGAAATCCTCGTCACCTTCATGATGTCGAGCATCGCACTGCAACTCCTGTACTACCTGGTCACGGGCCCGTTGAAAGATCCGATGGGCTTCAACTTTCCCCAGTCGGTGATGTTTGGCGACGCCGCACTGTTTTCGCCGTTGCTCGAAGACACCCGCGTTACCACGTCGCTCTGGCTGACCGTGGTGGTCTCGCTGGCGGCCTGGATTTTCATGCAGCGCAGCCTGCCGGGATACAAACTGGTGGTCAGCGGGCTCGCACCGCGGGCGGCACGTTATGCCGGTTTCGCAGAGAAACAAGCGATCTGGATCGGACTGCTCGCGGGCGGCGCGATGGCGGGTCTGGCGGGTGTCGCCGAAATTGCCGGGCCGCTGGGATCGCTTCAGCGCAACATCTCGCCGGGTTATGGATTTGCCGCCATCATTGTGGCTTTCCTCGGCGCGCTGCATCCGCTCGGTATTGTCTTCGCCGCACTGTTCATGGCGTTGATTTACGTCGGCGGCGACATGTCGCTGATCTCGGTCGAGTTGCCGCATGCCTCGATAACCGTGTTCCAGGGCATGTTGCTGATCTTTTATCTCGCCAGCTACATGTTCGTGCACTACCGCATTCGCTGGGTCCGGCCCGACCAGGTTGCCGGCCGTGGATAGTCTGACTTTCATCCTCGCGGGCACGCTCGCCGCCGCTACGCCGCTGATTCTGGCCGCCCTAGGCGAACTCGTGGTCGAGAAGTCAGGTGTCTTGAATCTCAGCATCGAGGGCATGATGGCCACCGGTGCCGCGGTAGCTTTTGTCGTGGCCACCCTCTCGGGGTCGGCCTTTTTCGGGTTTGCCGCAGCCGCAGGTGCAGCGGTATTGCTGTCGTTGGTCTTCGCCACCCTGGTGCTGATCTTCCTCGCCAATCAAGTGGCCGCAGGGCTTGCCGTCGGCATTCTGGGTCTAGGCCTCTCGGCGCTGGTCGGCAAGCGCTTCGAAGGCACCACCATCGAGCCCGTGGCGCGCCTCGATATTCCCGGACTCAGCGATATTGCGCTGCTCGGCAAGGTGGTGTTCGGCCAGGACCTGCTGGTCTATCTCGCCATCGCACTGATCATCGTCATCACCCGGATGCTGGCGCGCACCAAGCTCGGTCTGATCATTCGCGCGGTCGGCGAAGCGCCGAATACGGCGCACGCCATCGGCTACCCTGTGCTGCTGGTTCGCTACGGCTGCGTCGCTTTCGGCGGTGCGCTGGCGGGCATCGCCGGCGCTTACATTACGCTTTCCTATACGCCGCTGTGGGCCGAAGGTCTGATCGCCGGACGCGGCTGGATCGTGGTCGCACTGGTGGTTTTCGGTACCTGGCGCGCCGGCCGTATCGCACTAGGCGGTTACCTGTTCGGCGCCGTTTCACTGCTCGAACTGTCGGTACAGGGTTTCGGACTGGCAATACCGTCGCAGATACTAAGTGCTTCGCCGTACCTGATCACGATCATCGTGCTGGCCTTGATTTCCCGGGACATCCGCAAGACTCGCCTGAATTCGCCGGCGTCCCTGGGCATACCCTGGCGAGCGGGCGACTAGCCTGTGCAGCAATTCCGCTCGCCGCATGAATCACTGAGGAGGCACTCGACATGACAAGACTTTTCTCTTTTCGCCGCATCGGCGCGCTGCTGCTCGGCGTTGTGCTGGCAAGCAGCGTGCAAGCGGCCGATAAACTCAAGGTCGCGGCAATCTACCCGTCGCCGGTCGGCGACGTCGGCTGGGCCTTCGAGCTGGACCGTGGTCTGAAGGCGATCGAAGCCGCGTTCCCGGGCAAGGTCGAAACCTCCTACGTCGAGAACGTGTCCGAAGGGCCGGATGCGGCTCGCATCATGAATCAGATGGCGGCTCGGGGCGCGAAGATGATCATCCTCGGCTCCTTCGGTTACATGAACGACGGCCTCAAGCTCGCCAAGCGGCGTCCAGATATCAAGTTCATTCATGCCAGCGGCTACCAGGTAGCGAAGAATTTCGGCAACTTTCAAACCCGCAACTACGAAAGCGCCTACCTCATGGGGATGGCGTCCGGTTATGTCACCCAAAGCAACACCCTCGGCGTGGTCGCTGCCTACGCGATTCCTGAAGTCGTCGGCATCATCAATGCCTTCACCATGGGCGCGCAATCGACCAACCCCGAGGTCAACGTCAAGGTGGTCTGGCTGAATGCCTGGTTCAATCCGACCAAAGCACAGGAATCGGCGCGTTCCTTGATCGCCCAACAAGCGGACGTGATCTTCTCGCTCTACCAGGATACGCCGTCGGTGGTGACGGTAGGCGAGCAGGAAGGGGTCTTCGTGATCAATACCAGCTCCGACATGAAAAAATACGCGCCCAACCATCTACTGGGGTCGATGACCATCAGTTGGGGCAAATATTTCGTCGCGCAAACCCAGGCCGTGCTCAACGGCAACTTCAAGGGTTCGCCGTTCTGGGGCGGCGTGAAGGACGGCGCAGTGGGTATCGGTTCACTATCCGACAAGCTGAGCAGCGACCAGCGCGCGGCCATCATGGCGACAATGGCCGACATTGGCAGCGGCAGCTTCCACCCGTTCAACGGCCCGGTGATCGACCAGAACGGCAAGGAGCGGGTTGCCGGCGGCAGCGCCATCAGCGACAGCGATCTGCTAGGGATCAACTGGCTGGTGCGCGGTGTGCAAACGCGCATTCCGAACTGAGAGCAATCCAATCCGGCGCCGCGCGATGCAGCGCTGGAGCCTCGCAAGACCCGCCCAATGCAATCTTTTCACGGCAGCTTCGTGCATACGCCGCGGCGCGGCGAACTCGAGTTGCTGCGCGATACTCGCATTGATGTAACCGACGGCTGCATCGCACGCATCAGCGCAGATCCGCCTGACGCGTCCTGCGTAACCACAGGCGACAACGAATACTTTCTGCCCGGCTTCGTCGATCTGCATGTGCACGCGCCGCAATGGCCACAACTCGGCAATGCGCTGCACTTGCCGCTGGAAGACTGGCTCTGGCAATGCACCTTTCCGCTCGAAGCGCGCTGTGCGGATCTCGACTATGCACACGCCATCTACACCGCACTGGTCCGCACTCTGTTGCGCCACGGCACGACCACGGCGGTGTACTTCGGATCGATACACGTCGCCGCAACTTGCGAACTCGCCCGCTTGTGCGCCGAACACGGCCAGCGCGCGGTGGTGGGCAAGGTGGTGATGGACGACCCCGCCGCCAATCCCGGCTACTACCGGGACGAATCCACCGACGCGGGTCTTGCCGGTACGCAACAACTGATCGAATACGTACGCGACCTGCCGGGTGAACTGGTACTGCCGGCGATAACCCCGCGCTTCATTCCAAGCTGCAGCGACAGCATGCTGCAGGAACTCGGCAAGCTGACCGCGGCCACCGGCGCGCACGTACAGACCCATTGTTCGGAGAGCGACTGGGAGCACAGCTACGTGCTTGACCGGCTTGGCAAGACCGACACCACCGCGCTCGACGACTTCGGTTTGCTGACTCGCCGCAGCGTACTGGCACATGCGAACTTCATCGGTGCCGACGACATGCGGCGGATCGGCAACCGTGGTGCCGGCATCGCACATTGCCCGTTGTCCAACGCCTACTTCGCCGACAGCGTGTTCCCGTTGCGCGCTGCGCTCGACAAGAGCATGCACGTTGGCCTCGGCACCGATATTTCCGGTGGCCCGAGCGCCTCGTTGTTCGACAACGCACGCCATGCCATCAGCTCGTCACGAATTCTCGAGCACGGCGCAGACCCGTCACTACCCGCAGCCCGACGCGGTCGCAAGCACTCGCGGATCGACTTTCGCGACGCGCTGTGGCTCGCCAGCGCCGGTGGCGCGGAGGTGCTGGACCTGCCGGTCGGGCGTTTCGTGGAGGGCAACCGGTTCGACGCCATGCTGATCGATACCGCCCGCATCGACGGCGGGATTTATCCGGATACCGGCGACGACCTCGATGCGCTGGTACAAAAAACCATCTACGGCGCGACGCCGAACAACATTCGCCAGGTGTGGACCGACGCTGTGGCGCGCCTGCACTGACACGGCCGGCAGTTGAAACAACGCCAGCATCAGGCCACCGGTTCCTGGGTAAAAGCGAATAACAATTCCCGCCAACGCGCCCAGGCCGGCAGCGCGCTGGCGACTTTGGAACGATGAGCCCGGGCAAATCCATCGTTGGCGAGTTTCATCTGCAAGTCCATTGCGCTCGATACAATGACGTCGAAAAAAGAAACCCCCTTTCGGGGGCTAGTAGAGGTCGATGAAACTGCTTATTTTTCCGGAGATTTAATCGATGTTGTAAGGAATCTCCCAGTCAATCTGTAAACCCATTTCAGTCGCCACAGTATTCACGGCTTTTTCAATCGCTGCGCGGGATTGAGCGGCTTTATCCCTGCTACTTTGGCTGTACTTGTCCAGGTTTTTATATACATCCTTGTAATCGAAGCCATGTCTTGCTGGCGAGAATACTTCGCCTTCTACCGCAGCGGTACCGTCTACGCCCCAGTCGTTATAGAGTAGGGGGGCGATGGTGGAGTTATCGCGGCCTTCGGTGACACGGTCGTCGCAAGCATCCTTGTACAGCGAGTCCTGGGCGGCGAAGGCCATCATCAGTGGCAGGTGCACTTTGTAGCCGTATTTATTGTCGCCGTCGGCCCTGACCTCGTCCTCCTCCAGGTAGCCCTTCTTTTGGATAATGCCGCCCATACTGCATCCGGGGTAGAGGGAATGCACCAGTGTGATGGAATCGAATACGTCGCCGCCCGCAAAGTCCTGAATGTCATCGCGTACTTGCAGCGGGTCGGATTCGGCAGCGGGTAAGTTGCGTGCCCAGAAGGCGTGCATATCGGCGGTCCACACGCTGCTGTCGGCGGCCAAAACGATGGCGGCTGAGCCTCCGTTGGAGCGCCCCTCTACCACAATGTTAGTCAGGTCGAGTTCGGGGTGGCGCTCCTTAACGGCCTTGTACAAGTAGACATTGTCGAAGGCGCTCAACTCGGGAGCGGCGTGTTCGGGGCGTAGTTCGCGGTCTATACCGGCGACGCCGAAGCCGTCGAAGTTATAAGGCGGTTGTGTGTTTTTGGCGACGCTATCGGGATCGGTAACATCCAACCAGTAGAGTACGTTGTCGAAGGCATCCGCTTGCTTGGCAACGTTGTATCGGCCGACCATGAAAATATGCACGGGCGAATCGCTGCTGCTGAAGGCATCCTGCCAATACCATGCAGCGAACGCCGTGCTGCCGACGATTTTGCGCTTCATAAAGGTGTCGAGCGTGTCACCTACGAGCACAAAATGTTGCTGGTGGTCGGCGAGGGTGCGCTGACCCCGCTCGTCGATCGAACATAAGGTGTCGTCAATATGATCGGGGCCACAGGGGCCGAACTCGGTACTGATTTCCTTGTACCATTCGCCGCCGCGGCCGTGATTGAGGAAGACGACCACTTCAGGGCCGGTGCCTTGCGGATTGAATTGCCAGTAGTAGGCCTGCTTATAGTTACCGTCTCCCGTGGCTATGGTAAAGCGTTCGTCGGGGTACTCCTTGAAATCGCTATCGACCCTGGCGGAGGTGTTAACGGCGGTCAATCCGCTGAGAACCAAAGCCGTACCGCCAATAAAGTATTTCATGTTCACGTAAACCATCCTTCTCGAAGTTTTGTCAGTGGTGGCCCGTTTTGCGGGCTTGAGTGGGTAGCAGCTTGGAAAATAGGCGGCGGCAGCGGTTCCCGGCGGGTTTGTGACTGGAGTCACAAAACTTGGCCTTGTGTGAAATTGTTGGGATTAAAAATAGTATCTCGCCCTGAATTTTATCCTCCTTGGTGCCAGTACACGGTAGTGAATATCCTCATTATCCGTACCTTCGGGCTCGTTTTGCAGCCGTGATGCGTAGAGATAATCGATGTCGTGGTCGCGGCTATCGAAGAGATTGAGCACATCTAAAGTCAGCGTTGTGTTCTGCCAGCGATGGCCCGAGCGCAGGTGGGTAGATCGGCTCGCAGCAGAACGAATCTCGCCACTTCCATCAAGGGAGTGGCCGCCCGCATAGCTCAAGCGTACGCTACCAAACCACCGCCCGCCGAAGTCGGCGCTGAGCCCGGCTTGCAAGACCGCATCGACGGCGCTGGGAATATACTGGCCCTCCTCGGCCTGGTCGCGGAAGCGCGCTTCGGGGCCCGCGTATTGCAAATCGAGGCTCCGGTGTTCGTTGAAGCGGTAGTAGAGGCAGAGGTTGGCTGCAATGCTGTAACGTTGGGAGGGGCGGCCAGCTTCGGCGTTACTGGCATCGCCGACAAAAAGCAGCTCGCTATCGAAGTAGAGTCGCCATAGTGCGATGGAGGTATTGAGAGTGTCGCCAATAACACCGCGCAAGCCCACTTCGGCTCCCCGGGAGCCAACCAGTGGATCGACGGTGGCCGCCGTCTCGCTGCTGCTGGGGTCGATTTTAATCGTGGTTCCCCTGGCGTCGTTCGAGTGAAAGCCTTCACCCGCCTAGAGGTAGGCCTCCCATTCCGGGCTGAACTGAGCTGAGATGCCAGCCCTTAATGAGAGTCGGTCGGCGTTGTTGTCACCGCTATTGGTGGTGATCACCGATCCAGCGGTGCTCGCGTCCATCCTCGAACACCTGCCAAATGCGAGGCCCGCGCGCCGCCAGCGGCGGCTTGAAGCCCCTCAACACCTCTTAGGGCGCCGATGCTGAGCGCGTCAACGGGCAGCTACCGCCCGTGGGTGGTCGCTGTCAGAATCGCGCGCGGCGCGTGTCCGGCTGGTGCTAGGGATCCTGTCGGCCGATAGCCCGAGCAGGAATACTGGGACCTCGCTATGCAAGGGCAACAGGCTCAGCCCTAGCGTCGAAGGCCGCATCGAGTTGAAGCGCAGTTCGAAGCCGATTCGTGACAGCGCGAGAGGGTTGAATCAAGTCACGCTCGTACTTCGATATGGCCATGGTCGAAACACCGATGTGCTGCGCAAGTGATTGTTGTGAAAGGCCAGAGGCTTTTCTTGCCTGACGAATTGGAGGACCAGACATGGAAAACGCATGACATAAAACGATTTATTTGTAGGTGAAAACGCTTGACTTCGCTAAACCCGAGACGAAGCATGGTTTATCGAAATCGTGAAAAATCTTGTTGAATAAACTTTCTTGTCCCCAATCGGCCCAGCCAGCGTCAACTACAGTCACATGAATCCCCGCGCTGCCTTTTCTCACCGAGCATGACGCAACCCACAAGGAGCCAGTTTCGTGCCGTCAACCCTCACGCTTGAACGCCTGACCGCAGCCCTGGCCGGCCATGCCGCCGCATTTCGCTGCCAGACTACCTACCAACCTGCCGGCGGCCTCGGAGACAAGGTCTTCCCACCAACCTACGAAGGTGGCAAGTACGCCACTGAACGCCGCATCGATCCGGCAACAGGAAACATGTCGCCCTGTGTGCTGCTCGATTCCGTGCAGTCTCAGGCGAACCGTATGGAACTGGCGCTGCTGGCCGAACACCGCGCCGGCCGCATTGAGCTTCCACTGCTGACGGCGCGGTTCGACGATGAACGGCTCACCAGGCCATTTGCCATCAACAGCCTGGAGGCACCACATCGAGTCGCCGATGCATTGTTTCGCGACTGCGTCATTGAAGGCGTCACCTTTCGCCGCTCCCCGGTGGGCGCACCACTCGACCAGGCCGACTTGACGAACGCCACGTCCGTCTTTGCGTTATGCCCGACAGCCCTGGTTTTCGGCATGTGGGATTCATCGGGGCCGCGCGGTGGGTTGGGTGCAAAGTTCCAGCGCGCCATCGTGTCCGAAATCGTCGGCTACGATGCACAAGCCGGCATCGCAACCGGCGGCAAGGTCGATACGATTCCAATCCGCACCGACAACCGAATCTACCAGCGTGCCGAGATAGCCGACGACCAGCCGCTTTGGACGCTCAATCCAGAGTTGGCAAAGATTGAGAAGAAAAAACCGGTCACAGTAGGCAAGGAGGGCAAGCCATCCAACGCGAACCTGGGAGGCGTCACCCCCGATATCGCGTACGCACGCAACCAAAAGCAGCAGATCGAAACGGACGCTTTAACCAGCGAAGACGGTACTCCGCTGTTCGGCCCCAACGATCGCCCACTGACTCGGCAAAGGATCAAGGGAGGCTTCACCATATCAAGAGCAGAGCAGCGCACTGTCCTTTCGTTGGCTACGTTGCGACGCCAACACTTTCCAGCCAGCGGAGAAATCGACTTCGATGCCGAGACCGATCTCAAGGCGCGAACCGCACTGGCCGCTATCGGACTGGCCGCAGCCACCTTTGTTCGTCGCGATGGTGATCTGCGCTCACGTTGCCAGCTGGTGGCCCAGGACCGGGTACAGTGGGAATTGCTCGATGAACCCGGGACGGAACCGGAGCGCTTTGCCCTCCCGGCCAGCGCTGCCGTGCAACTGGCCAACGACGCCATCACCGCGGCCCGCGACTGCGGCCTGCCGTGGCATGGCGAGATATCACTGACTCCGACCGACGAACTGTTGGAACTGGTCATCCGCAGCCAGCAACAGGTCATCGAAGCCGATACCGGGAGCGAATAGGTGCTGGCGTTAGGGATACGCTATCTGAACGGATGGGCCATGGCGGCAGCCGACGGCCCGGCCAAACATCAAGCCGAGTGGCCCCCGCACCCTGATCGGGTGTTCATGGCCCTCGCCGCCGCCTGGTTCGAAAGCGGCGAACCACAAGCGGAAGGGGAGGCGCTCACTTGGCTTGAAGGCGAGGCACCGCCGCGCGTCGCAGCCTCTGCAGCCGAATTTCGCCGGGAAACCGCCTGCTATGTACCCACCAACGATGCCACGGTCTCGAACAAGGCGCCTGCTAGCAACGAACCCGACAAGCTTCTGCAAGCCGGCCTTGCCGTTCTGCCCGCCCGCCGGCCGCGCAAGTCGCGGGGCTTTACGGTCACGATCCCGCATGATCCGGTAGTCCACCTGATCTGGCCTGATACCGATCCGACGCCACATCGCCGGGCGCTAGAAAGCCTCGTGACCAAGGTCACACGCGTTGGCAACAGCATGTCGTTCGCCCAACTGTGGATCGAAGACCAGCCACCACCGGCCCGCTGGCTGCCGACCGGCAGTTTCCCCACACGGCAGCTGCGCGTTCCGCGACCAGGACGGCTCGACGGACTGCGGCGGAATATGAATCGAGCGCCTTGGCTCGACTACCACGATCGTCAGCACGAAATCGAACAGGTCAAGGCGCTACAAAAGCAGATCAAAGCGCGCCCGCCGCGATCACCTTGGGCGGATAGCTGGCACGATGCCGTCTTGCTGGCCGATGAACCCGCGGTCAAGCAACACCCGAGCTACCGCGCCGCCAAGGCCGGGAATCCTCGGGCAGCGGCGCAACTGGTGGATCACTTCCTGGACGAGGCCACCCTTGAACGGGTCCACGACTACATCGACGGCATCATCGGGCAAAATCCCGCCCTGATCGCCGCCCATGCCTACGAAAGTGCTGGCGTCAATGCCATTCCCGCCGCCCTGGCCACCCGGCTTGCCACCGCGCTGGACATCGAATTCCTCACGGTTCTTAACGAACAATCGAATCGGGAGCCGTCTTAAGCCGACTTGGATTCGGGAACGGGCAGCAGTTTGGGGATGGGAATGTTCAAGCCCACGACTTCGCCGTGTTTGCGTTTTAAGCC
>WLWG01000221.1_pt1 | contig 61735 bp, 54 predicted proteins | sample 6712871 | NCBI WGS metagenome assembly WLWG01 (sample SAMN12718693, study PRJNA515312) | sponge metagenome | isolation source: marine sponge | host: Mycale hentscheli | place: New Zealand: South Island, Marlborough, Capsize Point | collected 2003-05-01 | reverse complement strand
AAAAGTTTCCATTTGAAGTTCAGAACATAAGATTCTAATATAGAATATCTTTTCACTAAGACATGGATATATAAAAAAAATAAAAATAACTAAAATGAAGTCAATCAAAAAGTTTTCTGCAATGACTAGTAAAGATCAACCGATCACAGAGTCTGCAAAAGTAAGCCAAGAAGCTGTTGAGGAATTGATCAAAAAGATTGGTTTTGACAGTATAGAAGAATTAAAGAAAGAAAAAGATCTACTTTCTAAACTTGAATCATTAGCTAAGAGTTCCGCTAAAAAAGAAGATATTTCTGAAGAAGAAATTGAAGAGGACAGAGCTGAAGATATCGAGGATGAAATGAAATCCAAAGGTAAACCAAAATCATTAGAAGGTGTTAAGGATAAAGAAGGCGATGAAGAGGTTGTTGATTCTGATTCTGAAGTAGCTGAAGAAGAAGTAGAAGAAGATAGAGCTGAGGATATAGAAGACGAAGTTCTTTCTACAGGTAAACCTAAATCTTTAGAAGATAAAGAAGGTGAAGAAGTTTCTGATGATCAAGAAATCACTAAAGAAGTTCCAGCTGAAGCCGATGAGGTTGAAGATGAGGACGGTGTTGATGTTGCTTCAGAAGAAGAAGAAACTCCAAAAGCTACTAGAAGAATTATGGCTTTTGAAGATTTCATCAAAGAAAAAGAAGAAACTATCAATAAGAATATTAAATATCATGATGATGATGAAGAACCAGAAGATTACGCTGTTCCTGTAGCTGCATCTGCTGATCCTCTTGCTGAAGCAAAAGTTAGTGAAGATGAAGAAGAGGAAGGTATGGAAGATGAAAAGAAAGGTGATGAAATGGAAGATAAAGGCGATAAGAAAGTTGATTCTGAAGATGATAAAGAAAAAGCAGACCATTATAAAGGAGCTGTTAAATCTGATGATAAACAAATCGATGCTTTAAAGAAAGATGTTGAATATGATAAAGAAGAAGAGGAAGATGCTGAAAAGAACGAATCTAAAATAATGTCTTTTTCAACATTTGTTAATGAAGCTTATGATAAAGTTGTATTTGGTGGAAATAAAGATGATAAGTCTAAAACTCATGATGGTGAAGATTTTGAAGATGAAGATGAAAAAGATGAATCTGCAAATGAAAAGTATGACCGAGTTGTACTAGGTGGAAATAAAGGCGATAAATCTAAAACGCATGATGGTGAAGATTATGAGGATGAAGAAAAGAAAGATGAAGGTGCTCATGAAGAAGCTGAAGATGATAAGAAAGAAGAATCTACTAATGAAAAGTATGATGATGTTGTACTAGGTGGAAACAAAGGAGACAAATCTAAAACTCATGATGGCGAAGATTTTGAAGACGAGGATGAAAAGGACGAATCAGTAGAAGAAGGTGTAGGCGAAGTAATTACTAAAGTTGAAGGCGATGAAATTAAAGATGAAGAAGCTGGAGATGATGGTATAGCAATTCCTGCAATTAAAGGTGATGGACCAGAAACTGCTGCCGGTATTGCCGGGGATATGATGGATATGGGTAAGCCTAAATCTATTGAAGGTAAAGGTAAAGAACTAATTACTCCTGATCAAAAAATTACTGATGTAGTTAAAGGTGAAGCAGATGATAAAGCTGACGGTACTGAAATCGTAAAGGAAGAAGAAGAAGTATTACCTGATGATTCAATTGCAGAAAAATTCAGAAAGCTTGCTGCTAATAAAATAGGTAAACTACATGAAGCAGAAATTAAATCAGCTGATCAATTTAAAGAGTATGCAATGAAAATGTTAAAAGATGCATTTGGAGATGATTTTGATGAAACTAAAGCAACTGAAACTGCTGATGGTTTAATTGATAAGTATGGTGAAGACTACGGAGCAATGGTTGGAGCTTTACAATCTACTATGGGATCATAATAAAAACAAACTAAATGAAACATATAAAATTGTTTGAAGAGTGGCTGACTGACAAAAGTCAGCCATTTTTGTTTGAGGGTGGTGCAGCTGGTCATATGCAGCATCCATTTGATGATAAAGATTTAACCTTTGGTGATTTTAAATCAATGGTTGATGCTGGTCTTAGAGGCCAATTAAATTTTGAAGAAGATCCTACTGAAAAGACCGACGGGCAAAATCTATTTGTAACTATACAGGATGGTAAAGTAAAATTTGCTAGAAATAAAGGACAAATGGCAAACCCACTAGATCTATCAGGTACCATTAAGATGTTTACTGGCCATGCCTCAAAATTGGTTGAAGAAACATTTATCTTAGCTGCTAAAGATTTAAATAAATTATTAAGTAAGCTTTCTCCAGCAGATCAAGAAAAGTATTTTAAGAATGGAAAGGATTTTATGAATATGGAATTAATCTATTCATTAAATCCAAATGTTATTCATTATGATAGAGATGTTATACAATTTCATGGAATAAAAGAAACTGATGGTAAAGGTAATATCATAGGTACAAATAATAAACCTGCAAAAGAAATAACAAATATACTTCAAAAGGTAAAATCTGATATTGGTAAAACATTTAAAATTATACCTCCAAAAGTAATTCAATTACAAAGAGATTTAGATTTTACTGCAAATAAGAAAAAGTTTATTAATCAAGTTAATGCTCTAGAAAAAAGATATGGCTTAAACGACGGTGATGAAGTTTCAAGATACCATGAAATGTGGTGGAGAGAATTAATAGATAAAGAATTTCCAAAACTATCTCAAGATGTTAAAGAAGGTTTACTTAGAAGATGGGCATACGGTGACAAAAAGAGTTTAAACATGAGATCTTTAGCAAAACAAGTTGGGCCTGAAGAAGCTGCATTAGTTAAAAAGTTTGATAAAGAAGATGTTGCCAAAAAGTATAAAGAAAACATTAGACCTTTTGAAGATTTATTCCTAGAGCTCGGTTCTATCATTATGAAAAATGCTTCTAACTTCTTAGCTGCTAATCCATCAGGCGAAGCACAAAGACTAAGAAAAGAAATTGAAACTCAAGCAAGTAAGATTAAAAAGACAGGTGGAGTAGAACAAATCAAAAAGGTTGAAGCTGAACTTGCAAGGCTAAGTCGTATTGGTGGTATAGAATCAATATTTCCAACTGAAGGTATTGTATTTAAATATAAAGGTAAGATCTATAAGCTGACTGGTACCTTTGCTGCAATTAATCAATTAATGGGCATAATTAAATTCGGTAGATAATTGTTAATAACTTTTAGCGAAATAATTTTTTTATTTCAAATAAATTGATTATATTTATATAATAAAAATAGATAGATATGAAATACGTAAAATCACTTAATGAAGCAGTAAGATATGTTGATAGAGCAGGTAAGCCTTTCAATATAAAAGGAATTAATTTTATTTACACAGATAGAGGTAGATTTTATGGAACCTCTTTATATGATGTAAAGAAAACAGCAAATGTAAACAAAAGATCTAAGATAGGATACGATGCTACTGTAGCACTGCTATCATCTATGGGTATTAAAGATTCCTTTCCGATGTCTTATGATACAAGAGAATTAGATAGTATTTGTAAACAAGTATCTAAAAAAGGTATAGTATGTGACCACGGAGATTATATGGATGTATCATAATCCTAATGCAATAATAGGTGTAAAATATTAAAAGTGTATTAAAGGTGAGTTAATGACTCATCTTTTTTGTTTAAACATTTACTAATTCTAATATATAATAAGTATAACTAAAAACTAATAATGAAAGAGTTAACAAACATATATAAAGAAGTAGGACAACAATTTGTAGATGATCTATTTAAAGATTATTTGCTAGTGACCGAAAAATTATCCGGGTCGTCTTTTGCATTCGAGAAGCATGGAGACCAAATACAATTTTTTAAAGGCAATAGCAAAATGCCTATTAATATAGTGGACCGAACACTAATGATGTATTATGAACCGGCAATCCAATACATACTTAAACAAACAGAAGGACATATACAGGATTTACCAGATCATTGGAGATTTTGCTTTCAGTATTTTGTTCATAATCAGCCGGGAGCTATTAAATATGATAATCTTCCTGATAATAATTTAATATTAACTCACATTCAAGTAAAGAACCCTAAAGGTAAAATTGCTAAAGTAATTGAAGATCCTAGAGTATTAAGAGATTGGGCTTCTGCCTTTCAAGTTACTCCACTTATTCCAATATTTAGTGGATATTTAAAAGAAGAGCAAAAAAGAAAGATTAGAGAATTTCTTTCTACGCCAAGAGAAGACCAAATGGAAGTGTTTGGTACAAGTTCATTTGCAAAATATTTAATTGGTTGTTTGAATCCTACTATTGATAAAACTACTTTACAAAACGATTTAGACAAACCTATTGATTCTATTATCTTTAAATTTTATAGACCAGGTACTAATCAAACGTTTACTGCTAAAATGATTGATCCTTATACTCAAATGTTAATGAAAGATAAGGAGCCTGTAGATTTAAGAAGAGCTCCTGCTGATATTAATGAAATTCTTTTATTAGATATTTTAGCTTTTATAGAAGAAAGAGGTTTAAGAGCAGGTGAATTGCTAATGAACACACCACAAGAAAGATATGTTGAATTAGTAAACAATTTATTTAATGATTATACAACCAAAAGAGGAAATGATTTACAAAAATTAGATATTCAAAAAGCAGACTTTGCAAAAGGTCCAGAATTTGATGTAAATTTAGAGTTAATTAAAAATAATAGGACTAAAGAACTTTTACAAAAATCAGATTCATTAAAGAACTTATATAAGATAATGTTAGGATCTTTGAGAAAGAAAAGAAATCCTAAAAGAGTAGGTGCAGTTATGACCGCATCTGTAATTGATGATTTTAATAAAATGGTTTCTAAAATAAGTAATAGTATTAATAAAGAAACTTCTAAGGAATTTACAACATTTGGGGAATATTTAAATAATAAAGTAGAAGAAGATATAAATCATAAAGATTTAGAAGAATTAGTTGTAGAAGAAAGGGTTCTTAATTATAATAATTTTATTAATTTAGGAAAGGTTGATGTTTTAAATGAAGCAAAGAAACAACCTAACGTAAAAGAAAGACAGGCTAATTGGTTAAAGCATTATGAAAAAACTTTCCCACAAACAAGAAGAGATTCTGCAGGTGCTAAATATAGCCCAGAATATGTAAGAGCTAATTTTGGAGCAAATGATGGCACAGCCGAAGAAAACATTCAGAAATATTTAAAAGGGTTAAAAGTACCTTCATCAGCATATAAGATAGAAGGCTTTCCTAGCGGCCATTACCATAAAGATGTTGGTAAAACCTTTTCTGGTCAATTTCATACTTATAAAATAATATTAAGAGCTAATAAACAAATATTAGGACAAGACTTTAAAAGAGGAGATACTATTTTTCTAACCAATCGTTATAAAGTAAGTGCAAAGACAGGTGAAGCAGCAGTAATAAAAGGAAAAGATTTAACTCCTGATGCAATGGATCTTGCAAGTACTACATATAAAACAGGAGTAGCAGTTGTTACTAAAGTAAATCAGTTTATAGATAACACATCTTATCCTGACAATTATAAACAATTCATTAAAGATTCTATGCAAATAGTATTAAAAAATAAAGTTGGCACCTTTTCGGATTTTGAGGTCTATGCTTCTAGTGGAACTCCTATAGTATATAAAGTTGGTGCTCCTTTCTTTGATGGAATAGATCAGGTTTCTGTAGCTAATTTTTCTAATGACTTTGGTGAAGTGTTAGGTGCATTAATGATGTTTAATATAATTAAGGATACTGGAGAAGGTCTATCATATCCTCAGAATTCAAATGAAGCATTAGTTGATTTTGAATTTGATCAATATAAAGTTTCTTCTAAGGCAGGCGGCGGAGGTACACCGAGCGGATCTTCAATAATGAAAATGATTGATAATGCTAAAAGAAATGATGGTCTTATGTTAGATGTAGATCAAACAACATTTTATGAAGATGTAGTTAAGGTGTGGCTAAACCCATATGAATTAAATAGAAATTCAACAACGTATAATAAAGTAATGAATTTAGCTGCTGATATATTAGGACCCAACCAAGGATCGGGGTATTCATATGTTTTACAGCAAACTAAGCAAAATCAGAAATCTGTAACAAGAGAAGCCTTGATTAAATTTTTAGATGAATTATTTAAAGAAGACCAAAATAAATTTGAATCATTTATAAAAACACTATCAGAAAAAACTGGAGCATGGAGAGGTAAAATTGACGCGACTAAATATGCAAAAGAATATGAGGAGAGAATGGAAAAAAATGATTCTAACAGAGTAGGAATGATTTTCTATCCTATTATGGTAGAAACTGCAAATGCATTAAATGAAAAATATTCTGATGTACTTACTCAGCTTACACAAAAGGTAACTGATGTTAAGCAAGTATATTTAGATACTAAAGTTAAAGCAGGTGCATTTATATTTAAAACTAAAAAGTTTAGTAGTGCTAACTTTAAGTTTTTACAAAAAGGGCAAGTATGGAATCCTTTTTCATCTATGATGGGAATAAAAATGGTAAAGTAAATATATAAGGTATGGATAACATTAATGATTTAAATAACTTCTTAAATGAAAAGAAGGTTGTAGTGAAGAGAAGATATACAGAAGCATATCCTGCTAAAAATATATCTACAAATGCTAGAATCAGAAGTGTAATTCTAGATGCTATTTCAGACGGCCACATTACTGAAGAAGAAATGTCTAAAATTCTTACTGAGCTCCAAGCTAATAAAAGATGGTTAGGTAGAAATAAAACTTTATTTAATATCAGTGAAGATCAAGCAGGAATTAAAACTTTTTCACTTTCTCCTTATGGACAAAGAGTAAAAAATAGAACCACACCTACAGTACTTAATGAAGCTTTAAACGTTCCTCATAAAGAAAAAGGTAAAAAGCCAGTAAATATGTTTGTCGGTAGATTCCAACCTTTTACATTAGGTCATGTTAAAGTATTTGAAAAAATGTATAAAGAAAATGGATTACCTGTTGTAGTTTATATGGTAAGAGGTGGAAAGCCTGATCCAGAGAAAAGGCCATTTGATGAAGATATGCAACAGGCTATGTTTGCTAAAATGAAAAAACAATATCCATTTTTAGAAGCTAGCTTTGTAGTTCCTAACGGGGCAATTGATACAATGTTTGCAGCAGCAAGACCAACATATGAACCTATGATGTGGGGTTATGGTACTGATAGAAAGAAATCTTATGGTGCCATGATTAATAAACAATCATATAGAGATGAATTAGGAGTTGATCCGAGTTTTAAAGGTTTTGAAATAAAAAGAGGTGAAGAAAATATATCAGCATCTAAGGTTAGGAATGCATTAAAGATAGATGATGAAAAGACTTTTAAAAAAATGACTCCTAAAAGTATACATAAGTTTTATAAACCACTACAAACTATAATGCAACCAATAAAAGAAAATACAGATATGAAAAATTTAAAATCACTAACAAGCTTTAGTATTAATGAATCAGTAGTTACTGGATTGTATGAAAGTAAAATTAATGAAGAGTATATTGAACTTATGCGTGGTCTTGAAGAAGGATTAGAAGAAATAGTAGAAGGTTGGATAGAATGGAAAAGTGGTCCTGCAACAGAAAAGAGTGACATTGCTCCAGCAAGAAAAGAATTATTAAATTTTTGTACAGCATTCTTAAAAAAGAATATTAAATAATGCCAGCACAATCTAAAGCACAAAGAAGATTTTTTGCATTAGCATTACAATATAAAAAAGGAGAACTTAAATCCTCTGATGTTTCAGATGAGGTTAAAGAGTTGTCAAAATTGCCAGTTAAAACATTAGAAGATTTTGTTAAAACTGACGAAAAAGAAATACCTAACAAGATAGGAGAAAACGAGTCCGGTACAGTAAACCTTAATCCAAACATGAATGTTCAGAGTATGGGTAATGCTACACTTCCTGGTAATCCAGGTTCTGCAAATTCTTTTAGTAGTCAAAAAACCGGAAGCGGTGATTTACTTGAGCCTATTAAGAAGAAAAAGAAGAAAAAGAAGAAGACGCACCTAGTATCATTCGACAAGTTTTTAAATATCATGAAGGGTTGATAAATAAAACAAAGACTATCAACTGCTATGGCTGTATTACCTAAGTATCAATTAAAGCAATTATTTGAAGCCGGAGACCTTATCACACAAGTAACATTAGGTGATTTAATAGATGCTACATATAATCCAACACTCGTTGGTGGAACTAACATTATACTTTCAGAAGTAATAACACCATCAGGAACAACTATTACAATTAATTCTTCTGGTGGTGGAAGTGGAACAGTACAAAGTATAAGTTCTGGAAATACTCAATTTATTAATACCACTATTACAGGTAATCCTAGTGTATCTCCAACTATCACTAGTGCATTAAACGCAACAGGTACTCCAAGTAAAGATACATATTTAAGAGGTGATAATACTTGGGCTCCTGCTATTGGTAGCGGTTTTCCGGGAGCCACGGGTGCTCAAGGGACTGTAGGTAGTATTGGAGCAACTGGCTCAGGAGGAATTGGAGCAACCGGTCTTATAGGTGCAACAGGCTCTGGTGCAACTGGTCTTACTGGTGCAACTGGTAATCAAGGACCAAAAGGTTTTACTGGTGCAACTGGTGCAGGTCTTACTGGTGCAACAGGAATTGGTGCCACTGGTAATCAAGGATCAAAGGGTAATGATGGAGCCACTGGTGCAGGTCTTACTGGTGCAACAGGAATTGGTGCCACTGGTGCTCAGGGAATTAAAGGTGATACTGGTGCAACTGGGTTTGGCAATATTGGTGCAACTGGAATTGGATCAACAGGGTTTACTGGTGCAACTGGGTTTGGTAATATTGGTGCAACTGGTGCAGGCCTTATCGGTGCAACTGGTAATCAAGGATCAAAAGGTAATGATGGAGCTACCGGTGCTGGTTTTACTGGTGCAACAGGAATTGGTGCCACTGGATTTAATGGTGCTACTGGATTTATTGGTTCTACGGGAATCGGTTCAACCGGTTTTACCGGATCAACTGGAGTAGGATCAACCGGTTCTATTGGTTCAACAGGATTTATTGGGGCAACAGGAATAGGCGCGACAGGAGCAGGAGGAATCGGTGCAACTGGATTTACTGGTTCAACAGGATTTATAGGTTCAACAGGAGCAGGTGGAATCGGTGCAACTGGATTTACTGGCTCAACTGGTTTTATAGGTGCAACAGGAATTGGTGCAACTGGTTTTATAGGTTCTACTGGAGTTGGTGCAACTGGATTTACTGGTTCAACTGGAATAGGGGCAACAGGTGCTATTGGTTCAACAGGATTTATAGGTGCAACTGGTGCAGGCGGTGTTCTTATTGTAAAGGATGAAGGCGTACAAGTAGGTGCAACAGGATATACTATAATGAATTTTGTAGGTACAGATGTATTAGCAGAAGATAGTGGAACACCAGGCCAAGTAAATGTCTATATACCAACACCTACATTTTTATCACACTTTAATACAACCGATGGAACAAATAATGCAACTATGGATGCTAATTTATATCCTTTTGGTGATACCCCAAGAATAAGTAAACCAACAACTGAAGGAAATCCTTTTAAAACTGGATCAGCTCCTAATAATGTATGGCAAACATTAGCTAAAGCATCTTATGCATCACCTGCAACAACAGGAAGAATTCAATATGATACGGTTGCTTCATGTACCGGTTTTAGTGCAGATGTAACAGGCGATGCAAAATTCGTGATTAATGTATATGATGCTAATGGTACATCTGTATTAACAGGTGGTACTTTAGATACTTCTACAACTAATGCAATATACCAAAACCAAACCTTTGCAAATGGAACAGGCATATCACTTACAATATCAAATTATGCAGCTGATTTACCAACTAAATTTTCTGCTGATGTTTCAATAGTAATAGATGCTGGAACTATTCTTACTGCAAACGGTTTAGACGGTGGTCGTTATCATGTTGGAATAGTTATGACAACTGATACTGCCACAGATGGTGGTGGTGTATATTCATATTTTGGACCTAATGGAAATTCATCAACATCTTATAACGGTGAAACTAATGATGTATTTTTTGATTCTAACCCTTCTACACCATCTATTAATGGTACAACTACAATAGTAGAATCTTCAATACCAGCTAACATTATAACAAAATTTTTAAGCGGTGTTCAATATTATACTATAACTTCAGGTAATGGTTCACAATTTGAATTAGATGTTTCTGATATAGATAACTTTAATGCAAATACACAAGGTAGAGGTGGTGATGATGATTGGAACTTTAGAGCAATAGGAACTAATTATGGATTACCTACTTTACAACTTGAAGCATGGGGTCCATCTGTAGGTGCATTTACTGGAGTAGATTGGCCAGATTTTTATAATGCATCGGACGTAGCGTTTGATTATAATAGTTGGGCTATAAATAATAGTAATTTTAGATTTAGAAATACTACTGCAACCGTATCAGGTCAGGTATATGACCCATGGAATGCAGGAAATACTATTAATTCTAGTGTAGCTAGTATATTAATAGATACATATACCGAAACAGGTAATTCCAATCAATTAAGAGAAAGATTTGATGATGAGCAATTTAGATTAGAAAGAACAGGTACTTATACTGCATTTAATTCTTCAAGTGTATTAACTGCAAGTGGATTATTAAATCAAACTGGTTCTTCTTCACCGTTTTGCCAAGGCTGCGTAGTAGGAAGTAATATAATTCAGCCAAGTATATTCTTTAAAGATAATGGAAACAATCCACAATATGCTAGTGCAACCGGTTCATTAACTCCATATAAGCCAGATAAGACTACAAGTAATCCTGATTATAGTGGAGCAACTTACCAAGTAACTTCTACCTTTCATAGATTGTTTCATACAACAGGAAGTTTAACAGATCCAATAGCTTCATTTGAATTTGAATTTAGTGGAGATCCAAAAGGATCATCATTCTATGAAGATTTAGTAAATGAAGATATTAAGGTTTATATTAGAAAAGAAAATGAAGCAGCAGGTGCAGGTAACATTGGATATGCTGCTGTACCGTTATCTTTACATGGTTCTGCTCCATTTACAACAATATTAGACCCTCCTAGTGGAGTAGACACTGCATCATCTGCATGTAGAACAACTGTATCAGGACCAAACAATACTATAGCTGGTACATTTGGAGGATTTAATGCAACAGAAGGTTTTTATATGGAATTACAGATTGTTGATTCAGCAGTCCGTATTGACCAAATAATAATAAAATTAATTTATGCTAACGGAACTGTTGTTCAGGGGTAGTGGATAAATATAAAAAGAGAATAATCAGAAATGGGATTTAGTACTACAGAAGTAAATAAGTTAACCTTTAAGGTACAGGCAGGTGGTGTTATTGATGCTGACTCAGGATCAAGATGGTATGAAGCACGATTAGCTTTTAGTCCTAAGGTCTTACCTTCTAGGATATTAACAAATTATAACGTTATTCCTACTGCTAATGTTATAGCAGATGCCGTTACAAATGCTGCCGCTGACCCTACTAATATAGAAGATCTTTCTGCTGCAACAAGTGCAGTAAGATTAAGTAGAGTTACAAGTGGTGCTGATAATACATGGATAGCTTATAATACTTTAGATACACCATCTTCTGGTGTTAAACAAAATTGGATTGCACCACCATCTGTCCCACAGGCAACTGGTGCTGGGTCTGGTGGTTATAGTATTAAGTTATGGAGTGGGGATCCAAATGGAGCCCCTGGATCTTTTGCGCAAATATTTACTTCTGCTGAACAAGATAATAATCCAGGTTATGTAGGATGGGTATGGAACTATGATATGGGAGTTTTATTCCTAGCTAATGATTTAGCAACAGCAATAGGAAACGGCGGAGCAAGTTATCCTGGGACATTAGATTTATATGTAACTGGTTTTAGATATGTCGGTACTACAGGTACTGGTGGTGGAGGAGTCGGTGCTACTGGATTTATTGGTGCAACTGGAATAGGTTCTACTGGATTTACTGGAGCAACAGGATCAGGTGGCGGTGGTGGTGCTACAGGTTCCACTGGATTTATAGGTTCAACTGGAGCTATTGGTCAACAAGGAGCAACAGGAGCTATAGGTCAACAAGGAGCAAGTGGAGCAATCGGTCAACAAGGAGCAAGTGGAGCAATCGGTCAACAAGGAGCCACAGGAACTCAAGGCGCTAATGGTGAACAGGGGTCAACTGGTTTTACTGGTTCAACTGGAGCAATCGGTCAACAAGGAGCAAGTGGAGCAATCGGTCAACAAGGAGCAAGTGGAGCAATCGGTCAACAAGGTGCAAGTGGAGCAATTGGTCAACAAGGAGCCACAGGAACTCAGGGTGAAATAGGTAATCAAGGATCAACTGGATTTATTGGTTCAACTGGAGCAATCGGTCAACAAGGAGCAAGTGGAGCAATCGGTCAACAAGGTGCAAGTGGAGCTATTGGTCAACAAGGAGCCACAGGAACTCAGGGTGAAATAGGTAATCAAGGATCAACTGGATTTATTGGTTCAACTGGATTTACTGGTTCTACTGGTGCTATAGGTCAACAAGGAGCAAGTGGAGCAATCGGTCAACAAGGTGCAAGTGGAGCTATTGGTCAACAAGGAGCAAGTGGAGCAATTGGTCAACAAGGAGCCACAGGATTAACTGGACAACAAGGAGCTACTGGATTTACTGGTTCTACTGGTGCTATAGGTCAACAAGGAGCAAGTGGAGCTATTGGTCAACAAGGTGCAAGTGGAGCAATTGGTCAACAAGGAGCAACAGGAACTCAAGGTGCAGACGGTGAACAAGGATCAACTGGATTTATTGGTTCTACTGGTGCCATTGGTAATCAAGGTGCAACTGGTGCTATAGGTCAACAAGGAGCAAGTGGTGCTATAGGTCAACAAGGAGCAACAGGAACTCAAGGTGAAATAGGTAATCAAGGTTCAACTGGATTTACTGGTTCTACCGGAGCTGTAGGTAATCAAGGTGCAAGTGGTGCTATAGGTAATCAGGGAGCAACAGGAACTCAAGGAGCAAGTGGATTTACTGGTTCAACTGGTGCTATAGGTCAACAAGGAGCAAGTGGTGCTATAGGTCAACAAGGTGCAACTGGTGCTATTGGTCAACAAGGAGCAACAGGAACTCAAGGTGCAGACGGTGAACAAGGATCAACTGGGTTTACTGGATCTACTGGTGCTATTGGTCAACAGGGAGCAACAGGATTAACTGGACAACAAGGAGCCACTGGAACTCAAGGCGCTAATGGTGATCAAGGAGCAACTGGTGCTGTCGGTCAACAAGGAGCAAGTGGTGCTATAGGTCAACAAGGAGCAAGTGGGGCAATCGGTCAACAAGGAGCCACAGGAACTCAAGGCGAAATAGGTAATCAAGGATCAACTGGATTTATTGGATCTACTGGAGCCATAGGTACTCAAGGAGCAACAGGATTAACTGGACAGCAAGGAGCCACAGGAACACAAGGAGCAGATGGAGAACAAGGAGCTATTGGCCAACAAGGAGCAAGTGGTGCTATTGGTCAACAAGGAGCAAGTGGTGTTATTGGTCAACAAGGTGCTACTGGGACTCAAGGAGCAAATGGTGAACAAGGATCAACTGGGTTTACTGGATCTACTGGTGCTGTAGGTACTCAAGGAGCAACAGGATTAACTGGACAACAAGGAGCAACTGGTACTCAAGGAGCAGACGGTGAACAAGGAGCTGTAGGTAATCAAGGAGCAACTGGAGCTATAGGTAATCAAGGATCAACTGGATTTACTGGTTCAACTGGAGCTGTAGGTCAACAAGGAGCAAGTGGTGCTATTGGTCAACAAGGTGCTACTGGAACTCAAGGTGCAGACGGGGAACAAGGTGCTGTAGGTAATCAAGGAGCAACTGGCTTAATTGGTCAACAAGGTGCTACTGGATTACAAGGTAGTACAGGATTAACTGGACAACAAGGCGCAACAGGAACTCAGGGTGCTGATGGGGAACAAGGAGCCATTGGTCAACAAGGAGCAACGGGATTAACTGGACAACAAGGTGCAACAGGAACTCAAGGAGCAGCAGGATTACAAGGTAGTACAGGATTACAAGGATCAACAGGATTAACTGGACAACAAGGAGCAACTGGTACTCAAGGAGCAGACGGTGAACAAGGTGCTACTGGATTACAAGGTAGTACAGGATTAACTGGACAACAAGGTGCAACAGGAACACAGGGTGCTGATGGAGAACAAGGTGCTGTAGGTAATCAAGGAGCAACAGGATTAACTGGACAACAAGGTGCAACAGGAACTCAAGGAGCAGCAGGATTACAAGGATCAACAGGATTAACTGGACAACAAGGAGCAACTGGTACTCAGGGTGCAGCTGGTGAACAAGGTGCTGTAGGTAATCAAGGAGCAACAGGATTAACTGGGCAACAAGGTGCAACAGGAACTCAAGGAGCAGCAGGATTACAAGGTAGTACAGGATTAACTGGACAACAAGGTGCAACTGGAACTCAGGGTGCAGCTGGTGAACAAGGAGCAACAGGCTTGACAGGCCAACAAGGCGCAACAGGAACACAAGGAGCAGACGGTGAACAAGGAGCTATTGGTAATCAAGGAGCAACCGGAGCTATCGGTCAACAGGGTGCAACAGGAACTCAAGGTGCAACAGGTTTAACAGGTCAGCAAGGAGCTACAGGAACTCAGGGTGCTGTAGGTACTCAAGGTGCAACTGGATTAACAGGTCAACAGGGAGCAACAGGATTAACTGGGCAACAAGGTGCAACTGGAGCTCAGGGTGCAGCTGGTGAACAAGGTGCTGTCGGAGAACAAGGTGCTGTTGGTAAACAAGGAGCTACTGGATTAACTGGACAGCAAGGTGCAACAGGTACTCAAGGTGCAGATGGAGAACAAGGAGCCATTGGTCAACAAGGAGCAACAGGTTTACAAGGAGCAACTGGCTTAACAGGACAACAAGGTGCAACTGGAACTCAGGGTGCAGCTGGTGAACAAGGTGCTGTAGGTAATCAAGGAGCAACTGGATTAACTGGACAGCAAGGAGCCACAGGAACACAAGGTGCTGATGGAGAACAAGGTGCAGTTGGAGAACAAGGAGCAACAGGAACTCAAGGAGCCACAGGATTAACTGGACAGCAAGGAGCCACAGGAACACAAGGTGCAGACGGTGAACAAGGAGCTGTTGGTAATCAAGGAGCAACTGGCTTAACAGGACAACAAGGTGCAACTGGGACTCAGGGTGCAGCTGGTGAACAAGGAGCCATTGGTCAACAAGGAGCAACAGGTTTACAAGGAGCAACAGGTTTAATAGGACAACAAGGAGCAACAGGTACTCAAGGTGCCGCAGGAGAACAAGGAGCAACAGGATTACAAGGCTCAACAGGATTAACTGGCCAACAAGGAGCAACTGGTACTCAAGGTGCTATTGGTAATCAAGGAGCAACTGGATTACAAGGCTCAACAGGATTACAAGGTAGTACAGGAACACAAGGTGCTAACGGTGAACAAGGTGCTATTGGTAATCAAGGAGCAACTGGAGCTATAGGTTTACAAGGATCAACTGGATTACAAGGTTCAACAGGAACTCAAGGTGCTAATGGTGAACAAGGTGCTAGTGGAGAACAAGGTGCTGTAGGTACTCAAGGAGCAACAGGATTAACTGGACAACAAGGAGCAACTGGTATTCAGGGTGCTGATGGAGAACAGGGTGCAGTTGGAGAACAGGGTGCAACAGGAACACAAGGTGCTACTGGATTAACTGGACAACAAGGAGCTACTGGTACCCAAGGTGCAGACGGTGAACAAGGTGCTGTTGGAACTCAAGGCGCAACAGGAACTCAAGGAGCCACAGGATTAACAGGACAACAAGGAGCTACTGGTACCCAAGGCGCAGACGGTGAACAAGGTGCTGTTGGAACTCAAGGAGCCACAGGATTAACAGGACAACAAGGAGCAACAGGAACTCAAGGAGCAGCTGGAGAACAAGGTGCTGATGGAGAACAAGGTGCTATTGGAGAACAAGGAGCAACAGGTTTACAAGGTGCTACTGGATTACAAGGTAGTACAGGTACTCAAGGTGCTAATGGAGAACAAGGCGCGGTAGGTAATCAAGGTGCAACTGGCTTAACAGGACAACAAGGAGCTACTGGTACTCAAGGTGCTGATGGGGAACAAGGTGCAATTGGTAAACAAGGAGCAACAGGATTAACTGGAGAACAAGGTGCAACAGGTACTCAAGGTGCAGATGGAGAACAAGGAGCCATTGGTCAACAAGGAGCAACAGGTTTACAAGGAGCTACAGGTTTACAAGGTTCAACTGGAACTCAAGGAGCAGACGGTGAACAAGGTGCTGTTGGTAAACAGGGTGCAACAGGTTTAACAGGACAACAAGGAGCAACTGGAATTCAAGGTGCCGTTGGAGAACAAGGTGCTGTAGGAGAACAAGGTGCTACTGGAACCCAAGGAGCTACAGGTTTACAAGGTAGTACAGGAACTCAAGGTGCTGACGGGGAACAAGGTGCTATCGGATTACAAGGTAGTACTGGTTTAACAGGACAGCAGGGTGCAACAGGTACTCAAGGTGCTGCTGGAGAACAAGGTGCTGTCGGAGAACAAGGTGCTACAGGCTCTCAAGGTGCTACAGGATTAACTGGACAGCAAGGAGCCACAGGAACACAAGGTGCTGATGGAGAACAAGGAGCTGTTGGTAAACAAGGAGCTACTGGATTAACTGGACAGCAAGGAGCCACAGGAACACAAGGTGCTGATGGAGAACAAGGTGCCGTTGGAACTCAAGGAGCTACTGGAACTCAAGGAGCCACAGGTTTACAAGGATCTACTGGTTTACAAGGTTCAACTGGATTACAAGGTAGTACAGGAACACAAGGAGCAGCTGGAGAACAAGGTGCTGTTGGTAAACAAGGAGCAACAGGTTTAACAGGTCAACAAGGAGCTACTGGAATACAGGGTGCTGCTGGAGAACAAGGAGCAGTTGGGGAACAAGGTGCAACTGGTACTCAGGGAGCAACTGGTTTAACAGGTCAACAAGGAGCTACTGGAACACAGGGTGCTGCTGGAGAACAAGGAGCTACTGGAACTCAAGGCGCAACAGGTTTAACAGGACAGCAGGGCGCAACTGGTACACAAGGTGCTAACGGTGAACAAGGTGCTGTAGGTAATCAAGGAGCAACTGGAGCTATAGGTTTACAAGGATCAACTGGATTACAAGGTTCAACAGGAACTCAAGGTGCCGCAGGAGAACAGGGTGCTGTAGGAACTCAAGGTGCAACTGGTACTCAGGGAGCAACGGGATTAACTGGACAACAAGGAGCAACAGGAACTCAGGGTGCTGTAGGAGAACAAGGTGCTGTAGGAACTCAAGGTGCAACTGGTACTCAAGGAGCAACTGGTTTAACTGGACAACAAGGAGCAACAGGAACTCAAGGAGCAGCTGGAGAACAAGGTGCTGTAGGAACTCAAGGTGCAACTGGTACTCAAGGAGCAACGGGATTAACTGGACAACAAGGAGCAACAGGAACTCAAGGAGCAGCTGGAGAACAAGGTGCTGTAGGAACTCAAGGTGCAACTGGTACTCAAGGAGCAACTGGTTTAACTGGACAACAAGGAGCAACAGGAACACAGGGTGCTGTAGGAGAACAAGGTGCAACAGGTTTACAAGGAGCAACTGGTTTACAAGGTAGTACAGGAACACAAGGTGCAGCTGGAGAACAAGGTGCTGTAGGAGAACAAGGTGCAACAGGTTTACAAGGAGCAACTGGTTTACAAGGTAGTACAGGAACACAAGGTGCAGCTGGAGAACAAGGTGCTGTTGGAGAACAAGGAGCAGTTGGTAAACAAGGAGCAACAGGATTAACTGGTCAACAAGGAGCAACAGGCACACAGGGTGCTGTAGGAACTCAAGGTGCAACTGGTACTCAGGGAGCAACTGGTTTACAAGGTAGTACAGGAACTCAAGGAGCAGCTGGAGAACAAGGTGCAATTGGTAAACAAGGAGCAACAGGTTTAACAGGACAACAAGGTGCAACAGGAACTCAAGGTGCCGCAGGAGAACAAGGTGCAGTTGGAGAACAGGGAGCAACAGGTTTACAAGGAGCTACAGGTTTACAAGGTAGTACAGGAACTCAAGGTGCCGCCGGGGAACAAGGAGCTGTTGGTAAACAAGGAGCTACTGGATTAACTGGACAGCAAGGTGCAACAGGTACTCAGGGTGCTGTAGGTAATCAAGGTGCAGTTGGAGAACAAGGAGCTACAGGTTTACAAGGAGCTACAGGTTTACAAGGTAGTACAGGTACTCAAGGTGCTGATGGGGAACAAGGTGCTATTGGTGAACAAGGAGCAACAGGTTTAACAGGACAACAAGGTGCAACAGGTACTCAGGGTGCTGTAGGTAATCAAGGAGCAGCTGGAGAACAAGGTGCTATTGGTAAACAAGGAGCAACAGGTTTAACAGGACAACAAGGTGCAACAGGTACTCAGGGTGCTGTAGGTAATCAAGGTGCAGTTGGAGAACAAGGAGCAACAGGTACTCAAGGTGCCGCAGGAGAACAAGGTGCAGTTGGAGAACAGGGAGCAACAGGTTTACAAGGAGCTACAGGTTTACAAGGTAGTACAGGAACTCAAGGTGCTGTAGGTAATCAAGGTGCAGTTGGAGAACAAGGAGCTACTGGATTAACTGGACAGCAAGGTGCAACAGGTACTCAAGGTGCAGATGGAGAACAAGGAGCCATTGGTCAACAAGGAGCAACAGGTTTACAAGGAGCTACAGGTTTACAAGGTTCAACTGGAACTCAAGGAGCAGCTGGAGAACAAGGAGCTGTTGGTAAACAAGGAGCTACTGGATTAACTGGACAGCAAGGTGCAACAGGAACACAAGGTGCAGATGGAGAACAGGGTGCAGTTGGAGAACAAGGAGCAACAGGTTTACAAGGAGCAACAGGTTTACAAGGTAGTACAGGTACTCAAGGAGCAGACGGTGAACAAGGTGCTGTTGGTAAACAGGGTGCAACAGGTTTAACAGGACAACAAGGAGCAACAGGAACACAAGGTGCAGATGGAGAACAGGGTGCAGTTGGTGAACAAGGAGCAACAGGTTTACAAGGAGCTACAGGTTTACAAGGTTCAACTGGAACTCAAGGAGCAGCTGGAGAACAAGGTGCTATTGGTAAACAAGGAGCAACAGGATTAACTGGACAGCAAGGTGCAACTGGAACTCAAGGTGCCGCAGGAGAACAAGGTGCTATAGGAACTCAAGGAGCTACAGGAACTCAAGGAGCAACAGGATTAACTGGACAGCAAGGTGCAACTGGAACTCAAGGTGCCGCCGGGGAACAAGGTGCTATTGGTAAACAAGGAGCAACAGGATTAACTGGACAACAAGGTGCAACTGGAACTCAAGGTGCAGATGGAGAACAAGGTGCTATAGGAACTCAAGGAGCTACAGGAACGCAAGGAGCCACAGGATTAACAGGACAACAAGGAGCTACTGGTACTCAAGGTGCTATTGGTGAACAAGGAGCAACAGGTTTACAAGGAGCCACAGGAACTCAAGGTAGTACAGGATTAACTGGACAACAAGGTGCAACAGGAACACAAGGTGCTAACGGACAACAAGGAGCAACAGGAACACAAGGTGCTGTAGGTAATCAAGGTGCTAACGGTGAACAAGGTGCAATTGGTAAACAAGGTGCAACAGGATTAACTGGACAACAAGGCGCAACAGGAACTCAAGGTGCTGTAGGTAATCAAGGTAGTATAGGTGCTATAGGAGAACAAGGTGCTACAGGTACTCAAGGTGCTACAGGCTCTCAAGGTGCTACAGGTTTAATAGGACAGCAAGGTGCCACAGGAACTAAAGGTCCTGATGGAGATCAAGGAGCTACAGGAACACAAGGTTCTACTGGAGCTGTAGGTAATCAAGGTGCTAGCGGTGAACAAGGTGCCGTTGGAACTCAAGGAGCTACTGGAACTCAAGGAGCAACAGGTTTAACAGGACAACAAGGTGCAACAGGATTACAAGGAGCTGTAGGTAATCAAGGAGCTCAAGGTATTCAAGGAGCAATTGGAGAACAAGGTGCAACAGGTACTCAAGGTAAAGCTGGTGAACAGGGTGCTACTGGTACTCAGGGTGCTGATGGAGAACAAGGAGCAGCAGGTAATCAAGGTGCTATAGGTAATCAAGGAGCTCAAGGAGCAATTGGAGAACAAGGTGCAACAGGTACTCAAGGTAAAGCTGGTGAACAAGGTGCAACAGGTGCTCAAGGTGCTGATGGTAATCAAGGACCACAAGGCCTTGTTGGATTACAAGGTGCAACTGGAACTCAAGGAGCTCAAGGTAATCAAGGAGCAATTGGAGAACAGGGTGCAACAGGTGCTCAAGGTAAATCTGGTGAACAAGGTGCAACCGGTGGACAAGGTGCTGTAGGTAATCAAGGTGCTAACGGAGAACAAGGCGCTGTAGGTAATCAAGGAGCCCAAGGATCAGTTGGTGAACAGGGTGCAACAGGTGCTCAAGGTAAATCTGGTGAACAAGGTGCAACCGGTGCTCAAGGTGCTGATGGAGAACAAGGAGCAGCAGGTAATCAAGGTGCTGTAGGTAATCAAGGTGCTGTAGGTAATCAAGGAGCCCAAGGATCAGTTGGTGAACAGGGTGCAACAGGTGCTCAAGGTAAATCTGGTGAACAAGGTGCAACAGGAACTCAAGGTGCTGTAGGTAATCAAGGAGCTCAAGGTGCTGTAGGTAATCAAGGTGCTGTAGGTAATCAAGGAGCAATTGGAGAACAGGGTGCAACAGGTGCTCAAGGTAAATCTGGTGAACAAGGTGCAACAGGAACTCAAGGTGCTGTAGGTAATCAAGGAGCTCAAGGATCAGTTGGTGAACAAGGTGCAACTGGAACTCAAGGAGCAGCTGGAGAACAAGGTGCTGTAGGTAATCAAGGAGCAGCTGGAGAACAAGGAGCTGTAGGTAATCAAGGAGCTCAAGGTGCTGTAGGTAATCAAGGAGCAGCTGGAGAACAAGGTGCTGTAGGTAATCAAGGAGCTGTAGGTAATCAAGGAGCTCAAGGATCAGTTGGTGAACAAGGTGCAACAGGTGCTCAAGGTAAAATAGGATTCCAAGGTGCAACAGGCTCTCAAGGTGATGTAGGATCTGTTGGTAATCAAGGAGCAGTAGGTAATCAAGGTTCTCAAGGAGCTGTTGGAGAACAAGGTGCAACAGGTGCTCAAGGTAAAGCTGGTGAACAAGGTGCAACAGGTACCCAGGGTGCTGATGGAGAACAAGGAGCAGCAGGTAATCAAGGTGCTATAGGTAATCAAGGAGCTAACGGTAATCAAGGACCACAAGGTGTACAAGGAACTCAAGGAGCAATAGGTTTACAAGGTGCAACTGGTACTCAAGGTCTTCAAGGTGGACCAGGTAATCAAGGAGCTGTAGGTAATCAAGGTGCTGCAGGTAATCAAGGTTCTCAAGGAGCAATTGGAGAACAAGGTGCAACAGGTACTCAAGGTAAAGCTGGTGAACAAGGTGCTACAGGTGCTCAGGGTGCTGATGGAGAACAAGGAGCAGCAGGTAATCAAGGAGCTAATGGTAATCAAGGAGCAATAGGTAATCAAGGTTCTCAAGGAGCAATAGGTAAACAAGGAGCAACTGGAGCTGTAGGTAATCAAGGAGCAATAGGTAATCAAGGCCTTCAAGGTGGACCAGGTAATCAAGGTGCCGCAGGTAATCAAGGTGCTGTAGGTAATCAAGGAGCTCAAGGAGCAATTGGAGAACAAGGTGCAACAGGTGCTCAAGGTAAAGCTGGTGAACAAGGTGCAACAGGTACCCAGGGTGCTGATGGAGAACAAGGAGCAGCAGGTAATCAAGGTGCCGCAGGTAATCAAGGAGCAATAGGTAATCAAGGACTTCAAGGTGGACCAGGTAATCAAGGTGCCGCAGGTAACCAAGGATCACAAGGTGCTGTAGGTAATCAAGGAGCAACTGGAGCTGTAGGTAATCAAGGTTCTCAAGGAGCAATAGGTAAACAAGGAGCAACTGGAGCTGTAGGTAATCAAGGTTCTCAAGGAGCAATAGGTAAACAAGGAGCAACTGGAGCTGTAGGTAATCAAGGAGCAATAGGTAATCAAGGACTTCAAGGTGGACCAGGTAATCAAGGTGCTGTAGGTAATCAAGGAGCTCAAGGTGCTGTAGGTAATCAAGGAGCTCAAGGAGCAGTAGGTAATCAAGGAGCTCAAGGAGCAGTAGGTAATCAAGGTTCTCAAGGAGCAATTGGAGAACAAGGTGCAACAGGAACTCAAGGTAAAGCTGGTGAACAAGGTGCAACAGGTACCCAGGGTGCTGATGGTAATCAAGGAGCTAACGGTGCTGTAGGTAATCAAGGAGCTAATGGTAATCAAGGAGCAATAGGTAATCAAGGACTTCAAGGTGGACCAGGTAATCAAGGTGCTGTAGGTGATCAAGGAGCTAATGGTAATCAAGGAGCAATAGGTAATCAAGGAGCTCAAGGTGCAACAGGTAATCAAGGTGCCCAGGGTGGACCAGGTAATCAAGGTGCTGTAGGTAATCAAGGTGCTAACGGAGAACAAGGCGCTGTAGGTAATCAAGGAGCAATAGGTAATCAAGGAGCTCAAGGTGCTGTAGGTAATCAAGGTGCTAACGGAGAACAAGGCGCTGTAGGTAATCAAGGAGCAATAGGTAATCAAGGACTTCAAGGTGGACCAGGTAATCAAGGTGCAACGGGTAATCAAGGTGCAACAGGTAATCAAGGTGCCCAGGGTGGACCAGGTAATCAAGGTGCAACGGGTAATCAAGGAGCTCAAGGTGCAACAGGTAATCAAGGAGCTCAAGGTGCAACGGGTAATCAAGGAGCTCAAGGTGCAACGGGTAATCAAGGAGCTCAAGGTGCAACGGGTAATCAAGGAGCTGTAGGTAATCAAGGACTTCAAGGTGGACCAGGTAATCAAGGTGCAACAGGTAATCAAGGTGCCCAGGGTGGACCAGGTAATCAAGGTGCAACAGGTAATCAAGGAGCTCAAGGTGCAACAGGTAATCAAGGTGCCCAGGGTGGACCAGGTAATCAAGGTGCAACAGGTAATCAAGGAGCTCAAGGTGCTGTAGGTAATCAAGGAGCTATAGGTAATCAAGGTGCTCAAGGTAGCGCAGTTGGAGCAGTATATCTAAATCAACTTGCTACTAATAGTGGTGTATTAGATCCAGTGAATACTACTGGTCAGTTCCAAAGTTCTACGGGTACACATTTTGGAACATGGGAAAATCAAGGTTCATCAGTGTCAGGTAATCAACTTCCGATAAATATAGTTAAATGGTCTCATAAATTTGTAAATGATTTCAATCATCCAGATCCAAAAGAAATACATTTTTGTGCAACTGTATCTGTATCTGGTAGAGGAGGTTTTGCGTCAGGTTCATGGTATATACTAGGATTTACATGTGAACAAATTACAAATTCAAATGAGACCACTACACATGCTCCTATTGTTTCTACTTCTGTAGCTTGGGAAATTGAAAATGCAGACGTCGTATCCTCTGTATGTTCTGCGCTAGAATTTGATGGTAGTAGTAAAATGGCAGCTTGTGATATGTGGCAAGTTTATTTAGATGTTACCTCATCAACAACAAAGAACAGTAATGTTACTTGGAATTACGCAATAGGTCAAGAAGAAGATACTTTTTAATATAAATAATGAAAAGAATATTTAGATTTATAATAGCATTATTTAAATATGTTATATGGGGAGATCAGGTTACATCTGATAAATATAATAATAGAATATCAATATGTAATCAATGCTCCGATAAATGCGGTAGTAAATGCTGTATATGTGGATGTTATATAAATAAGAAAGCTAAATGGTCAACTGAAAGTTGTCCTAAAAATAAATGGTAAGATATGGGATGTGGATGTAATGGAGGACTATCTAAAAAAGAAAAACGAGAACAGCATAGGGCTTCATTAGGAGATCGCGCTAGAAATACTGTTAAAAGAATATGGAATCATGCACAAAAAGATCAACCAACACACATAGTCAAAAGAATAAATAAAAAATAAAATAAAATAAAAGATGGAAGTTCCTACAACAAAACCTTCATGTATACAGGATTTGAAAGAGTTAGTTCATAATTTAACTGATAGGGATATTAGTATTAAAAACCATCTTTCTTGCATTAAATCAGTTGTGGAAGATAAAAAGATTAAATGTGATACAGCTAAAATAAAAAAGATTAAACAAATTCTTAAAGATGGCTAACGGAGAACAAAATGGATGGAATGAATATTCTAAATTGGTGATAGCTGAATTAGAAAGACTTAATGACGGAATAACAAATTTAAATGGTGAGATTCAAGATCTTAAACAGCAAATAGCAGAACTTAAAGTTAAAGAAGATTTTGCTAAAGAGCTTTGGAAATGGAAGCAGGCTGTAGATGAAGTTGCATCACCTTCACAATTACAAAATACTTTGCAAGATGTTAATGATCTTAAAGTATTTAAAACTCAAGCCATTACTATTTTCTTAGTAGTTCAAGGATTAGTAGGAATAGCAATTGCTCTCCTTAAATTTTACGGATAAGATATATAAACTAAATAATAAGTAACTATGTTAAATATTTTCGGAAAGGGCGATTGGTCAATTAAAATTACTTCTTTATTAGAATCTGATGAGTGGGCAACTTATGATGAATCAGATTATGATATGGCTAAGCCTTCTAATGAATGGATTATAGCTAAAGAAAATGGATCCGATAGATCTGAAATAGCATTAACTTATTTAGATGGTGTTACCTTTAAAACATTATTTAATGGATTAGATGATTTAAATAATGTATCAATAGGTGAAGGATTAGTGGTAGGTCCAGGTTCCTTAATCAGACCAACTACTAAAATAGGAAATCATGTTTATATTGGAGCTGGGACAATCATTGATATTAATTGTATTATTGAAGATAATGTAACTATTGGTGATAATGTAACTATTACTAAAGGTTCTTTAATAGAAAAAGATACAATTATTAAAAGTGGGTCTATAATTTAATTCTATTATATCTTTCAATTCCTTCTCTTTTTTGTTATAATTTAATTATAATAAATAAACTATAAATAAATATGATAGACGACTGGTTAAATCAAGATCCTGACGATAGCTTTAATCCTAATGAACATGGTATTGAAATGGATGAAATAGCAAAATTACATGCAATGGCAGATATGAAAGAAGATCAAGAAATATGGGCAAGAAAACAAGCAAACAAATTCTATAATGATTTTGAAAGCTTGGATATACCAGAATCTGTATTAGCTGTAAATAGTTTAATTAAAACTAAAGTATTAAGTATTGATCAGGTAAATACTATGTTAAACAATATGATAGAAGTTTTTCTTACTGATGAAGAATATGAAAAATGTCATGTATGTAATGAAATAAAAAAAGGATTAGATAATGCTAGAATTTAATGCAGATAATATTGAAGAATTAGAAGCTGAGGCTGCAAAGAGGGCTCATGAAGTTTCAGTAGAAGTAACAAAGTCAGTTATTAAAGCTTTAGAAAAAGATGTGGACAAAGTAGTAATTGGTTTGTTAGCTACTATAGATATGGATTTAAGTGTTGAAAGATCAGGTTATTTAGAAGCATTAGAAACTAATTTAATTAGATGTGAAGAAGCTGAAGAATATGAATTGTGTAAAGAATCTATTAAATGGATTAATAAACTAAGGGAATAACACACTTTATTATATACCTTATATAATATAACTAAAGAAGTTTAAACCTCTTTAATGAAATGCTAGCCGATGCTAGCATTTTTTGTTTGATAGCTATAATAATGATATTTAAATAAAAAAAATCTTATATTTAAAATAAATACTAAAAATAGTTCTGACTTTATGAAACACCTAATTAGCATTTTAATTGGATTAGTTATGTTAATACCAACTAATCTGAGTGCTCAAAATGATTCTTTCTTTTCTAATCTATATCAAGATTTTTTAAAATATGGCACGATATATGGAGCTGGTGATATAAGTAATTCTATTGAGGCTGCTGAACCTACTTATTTTTTAAGAACCAACCCAGATGGTAGCATATATTCTATTCCTGATGTTGTTGATAATACCCCAGTATATCCTTTTGATTATAGATATGGTTTTGGTATTAGAAAGTTAGCAAGATTTAATTATGAACGTAAACCTAAAAACTATTATGATGGTACTGAAGAGCAATTAACATTTGGTGCACCTACCTCGGCTCTACCAGGTTTGGAATATCAATTTCATTTTGAAAAAGAAAGATGGCGAGGTGAAGATTTTACTAACTATAGATTCTTTATAAAACATACTGGTAAATATCATATTGCAAAAGTTCAAGCTAGAGAAGTAGGTAAGATTAACTTAAATTATAATTCAGCTGAAGTTAGAGCTAGGTTACCAATAGGAGAAAAATTCAGTATATCTGCTGGAGCTATATTAAGAGGCCACGAAAGAGCCTATGGTTACAATCCTGTAGAAATCTGGTTAAATGAAACAGCAATAGCAACAGACCAAGATGGTAATGTAATTATAGGCCCAGATGGAAATCCTTTAGAATTTCCAGTTAACCAATGGTATGGTTTAGGGAGAGAATATGGATACCAAGATATTTTTTATGAACAAACTAGTACTGATTATAATACTGGAGAAGAAATAGTAAGACAAGATTGGTATTGGGTAGATGAAGATGGAAATCAAGTAGCGTCTTCGGATTTAGATTTTAGAGAAAGAATAATGCCAGGATTAATGAATCGCTTTAATAGTGAGGCATGGGACTTACTAGATCCTTGGATGGAAATTGCCCCTATTGTAGGTGTTGATTTTTATCATTATGAAAATAGATTCTGGATACATGCATATGCAAATTATATTTTACCACTACATAAATATGTTGCTGGTGAAGAAGAGTTCAGTTATTTAAATAGAAACAATTGGGGTAAAGGTGGATTAATATTAGACAATGATTTAGAACAATGGTCAGACTATTCATTTGGTACTTCTTTAGGATTTAAAGTTAATAAAAATCTTGGTGTATTTATAGAAGGTGAATATGCAAAGATGTGGGATAGTAAACTATACCAAACTACGTTTGGATTAAATTATACATTTAGATAAAATGGCAAAGGAATTAAACGAAAATATAGACTTTAAGGTTAGCATAAAAACTCTTTTAGCATTAGGAGCGGCAATGGCAACTGTTATTAGTATGTGGTTTGTATTACAATCAGATATAGAAGAAGCTAAAAAATTACCTAAACCTCCTATAGAGCGTATAGAATATGACTTAAAGGATGAATTAATTAGACAAACTATTATGGATACACAGGATGATGTAGAATCTATATTAGAAGAATTAGAAAAAATTGATAAGCGTCTTTATGAATTGCAAAAACAAAGGTAATATGAAAAATCTTTTGATCATAATATGTTTATTAGTAAGCACAATTACATTTGCACAAGATCAACGTAACTTCTTAAAATGGGTATCAGATAAAACCTTTGAAGAAAAAGTTACTGGTTATGGAGCATATGAAGATCATTCAGACCATGATGTTATTGTTGTAGAATTTTACGCAGAGTTTAACAAAGATAATGCATTTAAGGATTGGGCAAAAATTGATAAGCTGGATGGTGTAAAATATTATAGATGTGACATAGCTACATCCCCTAAGCTAAAGAAAGAACTTAGAATCAGAATGGCACCAACTATACTTCTTTATATTAGAGGTGATGCCTATATTAAATTTACTGCAAAGGCTGGTTTAGATTTAGAATGCCCAGTAGATTATGATAAATTAGTAAGAGCCATTAAAGTAGTACAAGAAGAATCTCAATATTAATCTGAAACATCTCTGATTTATTCCATATAATAATAAATCAATCTATGAGTGATTCCGTAAGTAAGTACTATGAACAACAAGAAGAACTGCAAATTTCTAAACGCAGGGCAGCAATCAGAGCAAATCTTTCCGCTATTCAAAAAGAAGTAGGATTAATTGGAGATCCGAGCCTTTCAAATCTAGAATGGTTCTTAAGAAATAGAGAAAAGATAGTTAATAATCAAAAGATTATAGATCTTATTGGTTAATAGTGAAAGTTATTAACAATTTCTTAAATAATTCTTGAAATCCTGTAAATTCTCCTGAAAGTATGTAATTATATTAATATAACAATATCAATATAACATACTATGAACAAAATTAAAACACCAATTAAAGAACTTATTAAAAAATTTGAATCCGAACTATGTCATGAGAGTACACGACAAGGATTAAAATATGCAATTGCAATTTCAAAGCGAATGCTAAAAAGAGAAAAAGAAATAATGTGCTGGTTTGCAGATGAATGGCACGAAATAAAAATAAATAAAAAATTTTAAAAAAAACAAGAAATCTTGGTACGAATCCCAAATAAATTGATTATATTTATACTATAATTAATTAAAACTAAACAAAAATCATAAATATGCAATTGTTAATAACTTTTTCTAAATTAACAAGAATTTATAGTACAAAACCCAAATAAATTGATTATATTTATATATTAATAATAAAACAAAAAACGGAACCCATATGAACACATTACTTTACAAAGACATTCAGAAAAACATTAATTCAGATGACCCAGTATTATCCAATATGAGATTGGTTGTACACCTTGCTAAAAAATATCAAGGAATGGGATTATCATTAGAAGATCTAATCCATGAAGGTACAATCGGATTATGTAAAGCAAGAGATAAATTTGATCCTACACTGAAGGCTAAGTTTTCTACTTATGCCGCTCAATGGATTAAAGCTACAATTAGGCAAGCCCTAAATAATAAGAGTAGAACAATTCGTGTACCTGCTCATAAAACTCATATACCTGATATAGGTCCTAAAGTATCTGTATTAGATGCAACATATCAAGGTACTTATGAATCTCATATTGAACAATCCCACGAAGAATCTCATCTTAAGCATAAGATAGAAAACTTAATGGGTAAACTTAAACCAAGACAACAGGAAATTATTAAAATGAAATTTGGTATTGATTGTAATGAAATGAAAACTATTGAAATTGCAAAGAAATTAAATATCACCGTTCAATCTGTAAATGGAACTATTCGTAATGCAATTAAAATTATGAAAGGGTAATATGATAGATAAAGTAATTTTATACGCAAAAACATTACAGCCTTTATTAAAATGGATTAAAGATAATCCGGATGACAAAGAGATTAAGTACACTGTAACAAGACTTATACGATTTTATAGTAATACCCCTAAAGAATTAGGACTCCCTTATATGTATTCTAATGCTGCTCTACAAGAAGCTATTAAATTAGATATAGATAACCCTGAAGAAAAACTAAAGTGGATTACATGGAGAGAACAAACAAATAAAAGTGGTTTAAAGGATGTTGGTAGAAAGAATGGTATATTTCATTTAGAGCATATTGTTCCTATATCTCAAATAGCAAAAAAGCTTTATGAACTAGATGATCTTGATCTTGTATTACCTATCTATAAAATACTGATAGCTAATTTTAAGATAGCATGGATTTTAAAATCTGAGCAAAAAATACTTGATAGTATTAACCGAAGTGGGATAAGAACTCCTGAACTTTTAACAAATCTAAATATTCATATTAAAGGATTTAATAATTAACATATGCCAGAATTAGCAGAACTTAGATTAACAGCAGCTTATATAAATGAGTGTAGTGGGAGTGGTGCTCCGACTATTAGATATACCAACATTAAGAAAAATCCAGTACATAAAGGAAAGGATATAGAACTTCCTTTTGATGGTGACTTTAGAATTACTGCCGAGAGTCGAGGTAAAGAATTAATTTTATGGTTATCTCAAGAAGAAGAAAAAGTTCCTCTCAAAATGACTATGGGAATGAGTGGTCATTTTAAATTAACTAACACTGGCCAAGAACCTAAACATGCTCACTTAAAATTTTATAGACATGATGGCACTACATTATCTTTTGTTGATGTAAGGCGATTTGGTAAATGGAAGTTAGGAGAAACTTGGGGTACTAATCGTGGCCCAGATCCAACAATGGAACCGGAAGAGTTTAGAATGAATATTTTAAAAAATCTAGATAAGAAGCCTTTTGATCAACCTATTCATTTAATTTTAATGAATCAAAAATATTTTAACGGAATAGGTAATTACTTAAGAGCTGAAATCTTATATAGGTTACCACACGTAAATCCTTTTATGGATGCTAGAGAAGTTATAGAAAATTGCCCTAAACTTTTAGAGCTTTGTACAGAAATACCAAGAAAGGCATATTCATTAGGAGGAGGCCAATTAAAAGACTGGGAGAATCCTTGGAAATCAGATAAAGAAAAATTTGATAAATTCATTAAATGTTATAACAACAAAAACATGGGTTATATAAAAGACAAGAACGGTAGAAGGTTTTGGTTTGATCCTAAGTGGAGTATTTCAATGCTGGAACAATACACTAAACAAAAATAAAACAAACTTACATTTAAGCTATATAAAAATAAATTAAAATTTGTATGGCAAACACTGATAATAAATGTAAAGATCTCGATGTTAGAGATTATTGGAAAGAGAAAGAATACGATGTTAAAGTTAATTCCTTAGAAGAACTTTATTCTCTACAATCTAAAACTCAAAATATGTATTTTGAAAAGCAAGGTAGAAAACCTTTTTCAGAGTTCACTATAGGTGATGTTATAGATTTTTTAATGGTTACTAATCATGCAATCATTGATGAGCTACATGAAATGGTAGATGCGGTTGGAGGAATCGAAGACGGTGTTGGTAATGCTGCATGGAAACCTTGGAAATCTAAAAATCCTGAAATCAGAAAACAAAAACTGTCTGATTTAACACCAGGTGATTTAAAAGAATTAAAAATGGAATGGATTGATGTAATGCATTTTGTATTTAATGCAGGTTTAGCCATCGGTGTTTCTCCACAAGAGTTCTATAATTACTATCTTTCTAAGAATGAAGAGAATTGGAACAGGCAAGAAAACAATTATTAATCATTACCTATAAAAAATAAAATATGCTATTAGACATAACTCAAGAAGATCGCCAATTATGGGTTTCTTATTTTAATCTTGACGGAAAAACTAGATTTAAGACTTATGATCTTCAACCAGAAGATATGTTTAACTGGGAAGTATGCGACGGTGGTGATCCTAAAGCAGATCCTAAAATTAAAAACTGGGATGGTCGTTCTGTAAAGAAAGCAAGATCAAGATATCTAAACAAATATAGAATTATCGAATATATGGATAAGCTATCTTTTTCTGATAGAGAACTTATATTTGGTTATCATTTTCCAAAGACATTTTTTGTTGATATTGAGGTTGAGGTAACTGATTCATTTCCAGAGCCAAGCAAGGCACCTAATCCAGTAACGGCAATTTGTATAGTTACTCCAGAAAAGCAATGTATAGTTTTAGCTACAAAAGATTTAGATAGGCAAACACAATCCAAAATTCAAAAACAAATAGATGAACACTTTAAAGGTATAGGTGAAGAATTTTCATTTATTTTTAAATGTTTTAAAAGTGAGTATGATATGCTTTATACTTTTATGGATTCTTTTGTTAAAAAGTTTTCTATGATGACAGGTTGGAATTATGTTCAATTTGACTGGCAGTATATTGTAAATCGTTGTAAGAAATTAGGAATTGATCCTTCTATAGCTTCTCCTATAGGTAGAACATTTGGTAAACATGAATTTCCATGCCATGTGGGTGTAATGGATTATTTAGATATTTATGCAAAATGGGATAGGACTGTTGATATTAAAGAAGATTTTAAATTAGACACTGTAGGTGAAGCTGTTGTAGGTATTCGTAAAATTAAATATGATGGAACAATTCAAGATATGTATGAAAAGGATTATCCTAAATATATTTTCTATAATGCTGTAGATACTGCATTGGTTTATTTAATTCATGAAAAAATTAAAACAATGGAAATTGCTTTAACTATTGCTCATATGACTCAGATTAGTATATTTAAAGCAGCATCACCTGTAGCAATTACGGAAGCATTATTAGCTAGAGAATTTTTAACAAGAGATCTAGTAATGGCAAAAGATCCTAAAGCCCCACCAACAAAAAGACAACAATTTGAAGGAGCATTTGTAAAAGAACCAAAAACAGGAATGCATAATGCTGTAGCCGCATTTGATTTTGCTTCACTATATCCTTCTATTATGAGACAATTAAATGTTTCTCCAGAAAGTTTTATTAGAAAAGTAAAACCAGAAATCCGAGATAGAGAAGTAGGCGAGGATAGAATTGTATCAGTTACAGGTGCTGTTTATAGTACAGAGAGATCAATTCTCAAAGATGTTTTAACAAGATTATATGACCAAAGAAGGGAATACAAAAAAGAATCATTTAGGCTTCAACAAAAAGCATATGATTTAGAGCAGGAGTTAAAAAAACAAGACAATGATTAAAACTCATGTCTTAAGTAGAATAAATAAAAAACAATAATAACTAATGACATGCAACCACTTATTCTGAGTTGCATGTTTTGTCTAAAATAATAAAAAACTATGAGCAAACTTTTCACTAATCGCGTCGAATACAAACCCTTTGAATATCCGGAATATTATTTGGATGGTTGGTTACCACAAGCACAAGCATTTTGGCTACATACCGAAATATCAATGCAAGGAGATTTAAAAGATTGGAATGAAAATATTAAACCTCATGAAAAAAACTTAGTAGGAAATATTCTTTTAGGTTTTGCTCAAACTGAATGTGCAGTATCTGATTATTGGACTGGAATGGTTACAAAGTGGTTTCCTAAACATGAGATAAGACAAATGGCAATGATGTTTGGTTCACAAGAAACAATTCATGCTGTTGCTTATAGTTATTTAAATGAAACCTTAGGTCTTGAAGATTATACTGCATTTTTACATGAACCTTCAATGGCTGATAAATTTGATTTCTTAATGTCAACTAAGGCTGATTATACAGATAAAGATTTATTAGAAAGCAAAGATGCAAGAAAGGAAGTAGCAAGGAGTCTTGCAATATTCTCTGCATTTGCTGAAGGTGTATCTCTTTATAGTTCTTTCGCAGTTTTATATAGTTTTCAAATGAGAAATCTTTTAAAAGGAATCGGACAGCAAATGAAATGGTCTGTTAGAGATGAGTCATTACACAGTAAAATGGGATGTAGGTTATTTAATCATATGTGTTCTGAGGATGAGACATTAAGAGGCGATGTTAAAGAATCTATTTATGAAGCTGCAAAGTTAATGGTAGAGATGGAACATGATTATATTGATAAGATTTTTGAAATGGGTGATATTGAAAACTTAAAGGCATATGACCTAAAGAATTTTATATATAGAAGAACAAATGAAAAATTACAAGAATTAGGATTAGATCCAATATTTGAATACGATGAAAAATCAGCTGATGCATTAGATTGGTTTTATCATTTAACAGGTGGTCATACTCATACTGACTTTTTTGCAATCAGACCAACTGATTATGCTAAAGCAGGTGAAGGTGACGACTGGGATGATATTTGGTAATAATTAAAAACAAAGAAGAATGACAGCAGATCAAATAGAAAAAGAATTACAATGGGAACGTGGCGTGGATTATCCAGAATGGGGCCATACTGATGTTTACCTCAATACAATATCAAGAGGATATTGTTTACCAGGAGAAACTCCAAAAGATGCATATTGGAGAGTAGCAACAACTGTAGCTAATAGGCTTAGAAAACCAGAAATGGCAGATAAGTTTATGAAGTACATTTGGAAGGGCTGGTTAAATCTAGCCTCACCTGTATTAAGTAACACTGGAACTGAAAGAGGTTTACCTATTAGTTGTTTTGGTATTGATGTAGCTGACTCTATAAATGATATAGGCCAAAAGAACTTAGAATTAATGTTATTGGCTAAGCATGGTGGTGGGGTTGGTATAGGACATAATCAAATTAGACCAGCCGGGACTAATATAACCGATAACGGAACAAGCGATGGTGTAGTACCTTTTATTAAAATTAATGATTCTACTATATTAGCAACTAACCAAGGTGCAGTAAGAAGAGGTGCTGCAAGTACTAACTTAAGTATTGATCATGGTGATTTTTGGGAATGGTTAGAAATTAGAGAACCTAAAGGTGATATTAATAGGCAATGTTTAAATACTAATCAGTGTGTTGTCATAGGTGATAAATTTATGAGAAATGTTTTAGAAGGTGATGCTGAATCCAGAAAAAGGTATGCAGCAGTACAAAGAAAACGCAGACAAACTGGGCAACCTTATATAATGTATAGAGGAAATGTTAATAAACAAAATCCTGAAGCATATAAGAGAAACGGATTAAAAGTATTTATGACAAATATATGTTCTGAAATTGTTTTACATACAGATGAAAATCATTCTTTTGTTTGTTGTTTAAGTTCTCTTAACCTTTCTAAATATGATGAATGGAAAAATACAAACCTTATTTATGATGCAACGTGGTTTTTGGATGGTGTACTTGAAGAGTTTATTCAAAAAGCTAAATATAGAAAAGGTTTTGAAAATTCTGTAAGAACAGCAGAAAAAGGTAGAGCGGTTGGTTTAGGTGTATTAGGATGGCATACTTATTTACAACAAAGAGGTATTGCATTTGAAGGGCTAGAGGCTCAATATGAAACTCGTAATATATTTTCTCAAATAAAAGTAGAAAGTGAAAGAGCAAGCCGGGATCTTGCTGAGGAGTACGGAGAACCTTTGTGGTGCAGAGATACTGGATTTAGAAATACTCACTTAAGAGCCGTTGCACCAACTGTATCTAATTCAAAATTAGCTGGTGGAATATCTGCTGGGATTGAACCAGTACCTGCTAATATATGGACAGATCAATCTGCTAAAGGAACTTTTATTAGAAAGAATCAGCAATTATTAAGTTACTTAGAAAAAATGGGACATGATAATAAAAAGGTATGGGATAAAATTATGGCTGATGGTGGTTCTGTGCAAGGTCTTAAATTCTTAGATGATTGGTGTTTTGTAAAAGGTATGCTAATTAAATGTAAAGATGTACCAGAGTTTGATGAAGGGGTTCCTTTTAAAGATGTATTTAAAACCTTTAAAGAAATAAATCAATTAGATTTAATAAGACAAGGTGGCATAAGACAACAATATGTTGATCAAGCCGTATCATTAAATCTTGCATTTCCTAAAGAAGCTACACCTAAATGGATTAACCAAGTTCATTTAGAGGCATGGAAACAAGGAATTAAAACTCTTTACTATATGAGAACTGAATCTGTATTAAGAGGAGATATTGCAAAAGCTGCAATGGAAGAATGTTTAAGCTGTGATGGATAATGAAAAACTATACATATATACTTGGTCCTTGTAGTATTGAAAACGAGGATAATTTTTTAACAGTAGCAAAAACTTTAGACGGTTATATGGGAACCAAAGAATGGTATCTCAAAGGTTCTTTTGATAAAGCTAATAGAACTTCAATACATTCGGATAGAGGTCCTGGTTTAGATGAAGGAATGGAAATCATGAGAACTATTAAGCACCATTATCCTAACATTAAAATTGTAACTGATATTCATGATCCTAGCCAAGCATTACCTTTATCTGAAGTTGTTGACGTTATTCAAATACCAGCATTTTTATGTAGACAGACAGATCTTTTAATTGCATGTGCAAAAAACTTTAATGTTATTAATATTAAAAAAGGCCAATGGTTATCTGCTGAATCAATGAAACATGCAGTTGCAAAGATAAAAGAAGTTGATCCTAATTGCGAAGTGTGGGTAACTGAAAGAGGTTCTAATTTTGGTTATGATAGATTAATTGTAGATTTTAGAGGCATAGATGTAATGAAAGAATTTGCAGACAAAGTTATTTTAGATTGTACTCATTCAACTCAAATGGCTGGAGAAGGTATAACTGGCGGTAGTCGTAAATTAGCAAAGCAATATGCACAAGCAGCTAAAATATTTGAATATGATGGAGTATTTATTGAAACTCACCCAGATCCTGAGAATGCTATTTCTGATTCTGCTAGTCAAGTAGAATTAGATTGGTTAGTGTCTCAAATAAATAATATATGAATTTAAACTATTCTGAGTTATTAAATCGCAAACCTATAATAACTGATCTTAAATTAATTAAAGATTTTATTAAAGGAAAAAGAATCCTCGTTACTGGTGGTGCTGGGTCAATAGGTAGTGAAATAGTAAGACAGCTTGTTAATTTTAATGCATCTACTGTAACTGTATTTGATAATGCAGAATCATCTATGTTTCATTTAGAACAAGAGATAAGTAGATCAAACCCAAGTTCCCATATTAAATATGTAATAGGTGATGTCAGAGATAAGTATAGGCTAGAAGAAGTGTTTGATTCTTTTAAACCTAATATTGTTTTTCATGCAGCTGCATATAAGCATGTACCTATGATGGAGACTAACCCAATAGAGGCAATTAAAACTAATGTATTAGGTACAATGAATGTCTCAAATATCTCATATATGAATGAGGTAGATAAATTTATAATGGTATCAACTGATAAAGCAGTTAATCCTACAAATATTATGGGTGCTACAAAAAGAATAGCAGAATTATATACTCAGTTTTTAGAAACTAAATCAGCAACCAAATTTATAGTAACAAGATTTGGTAATGTATTAGGATCTGAGGGTTCAGTAATTCCTTCATTCGTAAAACAAATTGAAAGAGGCGGACCAATAAGTGTTACTCATAAAGAAGTTATAAGATATTTTATGACTATCCCAGAGGCATGCCAATTAGTATTACAAGCTAGTGTACTAGGTAAAGGAGGCGAAGTATTTTTGTTTGATATGGGAGAACCTGTAAGTATAAATGATTTAGCAAAAAATCTTATTAAATATTTTAAAAGCAAAGCTAAAATAGAATACATAGGATTAAGACCGGGTGAAAAACTATATGAAGAGTTATTATGCGATGGCGAAAATATGGTAACTACAGAAGATAATAATATAATGAAACTTAATCATATAGACTATGATTTTAAATCGTTAATACCTAAAATAGAAAAGTTATCTAAAATAAGATCAAATGATTTTTACAAGATACTTTTATTAGTGAAAAGTATTGTTCCAGAATTTAAAAGAGAAAGTAATGATTAATATTTATGGCAAAGGCGGTCACGCAAATGTACTTAATTCTATTTTGTGGAATACTCACCCTAAACAGATAAAGTTTTGGAATGATGAGAGTTATGAAAAAGAAGTAGGAGACTTTGACCCTTACAATAATAATATTAAAGGTGATTGGATAATTGCTATTGGTAATAATAAAAGTAGAAAAAGAATAGCTGAATTATTAGGTAATGATTGCTATATTACAGTAATTCATGAATCTGCTGTTGTGGACAGAAATATAAATCCAGGAATAGGTTCTCAAATATTACATAATTCTACAATACAAGTGGGAGCCAAAATAGGTAAACATTGTATAATCAATACTGCTGCCTCTGTAGATCATGATTGCATTTTAGGTGATTTTAGTTTTATAGGACCTAATGCAACATTATGTGGAGGGGTTGAAATTGGAGAAGGTACGTTCATTGGAGCAGGTGCTGTGATATTACCTTATATTAAAATTGGCAAAAATTGTATGATTGGTGCAGGTTCGGTTGTTACAAAAAATTTACCTGATGGAATAACAGCCTATGGCAATCCTGTTAAAATAAAATTATGAAAAAGATTTACTTATCACCGCCTCATATGTCAGGCAAAGAGCTAGAATATATTAAGGATGTATTTAAAGATAATTGGATAGCTCCAATTGGTCCGCATCTTAATATGTTTGAGGATATAGTTAAAGAATATACTGGTGCAAAACATGCAGTAGCAGTTACTTCATGTACTGCCGGTATACATTTAGCGCTAAAAGCATTAAGAGTTAAAGAAGGGGATTATGTTTTATGCTCCTCGTTAACCTTTGCTGCAACAGTCAATCCTATAATTTATTGTGGTGCTGAACCTATTCTTATTGATTCCGAAGAGGGTTCATGGAATATGGATCCTATTTTATTAGAAGAAGCTATTCTTAATTCAACTGCACTAGGTAAAAAACCAAAAGCTATTATACCTGTTCATATATTTGGTGTACCTTGTAATATGAATGCAATTAAAAAATTATCAGATGAATATGACATACCTATTATTGAAGATGCCGCAGAAAGCCTGGGATCTACTTTTAATGATAAGCACACAGGAACCTTTGGCCCTATTGGCGTTTATTCTTTTAATGGAAATAAGCTATTATCTACATCAGGTGGTGGTATTATTGTAACTAACGATAAAAAGCTTGCTGATTATATGAGATTTCTATCTACACAAGCTAAAGACAAAAAACCATTTTATCATCATACTGAAATTGGATATAACTATAGAATGAGTAATGTACTTGCTGCAATAGGTGTAGCTCAAATGGAAGTTATAGAAGAAAGAATAAAAAGAACCAGGGAAATAAATAAAATGTATAGAAAAGAAGTAGGCGATCTTTTTTATTCTTTTCAAGAAGAGAGAGAAACTGATAGATCTAATATGTGGTTAACATGCGCTCTTATGAAAGGTGAATATAAACCAGAAGATTTAATTTCTCATTTAGAAAAAGATAACATTGAAGCTAGGAGAATATGGAAGCCAATGCATGAACAACCAGTTATGCAAGGATATAAAAAATATATAAATGGAAACAGTTCTTTATTATTCTTACAAGGTATTTGTTTACCTTCAGGTTCAGATCTTACAAATAAAGATATGAAAAGAATTATAAAGTCTATAAAAACATTTTTTAATAAATGATAACTTTTGAAGAATATAACTTATTAGAGTCTTATATAGGCCAAGAAAATTTTCAGATTCTTTTAGAAAAAAATCTTGGATCAAAAATAGATAATGATATTAAGTTTGGAATAGTGATGGCTACTCATGATATGAATGCTGGTGCTGCTAATAAATCTCGGGCAAAACATATGACTACTCCGGGTGTTTTAGCCGATGCTTTAAATTCTATTAAGAACCAAAAATATAAAAATTGGAAAATTTATTTGACTGCTGATAAATATGAAGGTGACGAAAATGAAATCAAAAAGGTAATAGAGGATATTATACCTGCAGATCAAATTCAATATAAGAATAGATCTACACCAGGTGAAAGAAACAATAAAAAGTGGACAACTAAACAAATTAGATTTACTGCGGGCTGTGGTGCATTAAATGATTCCTTAAATATGGCAGACAAGGATGGTTGTGATTATATCATACGATTAGATCATGATGATAAATGGGCTCCTAATCATTTAGAGACTATTGCTAAAGCCTACTCACAATTTCCTGATTTAGGGTTTGTGTTTACTAGAAGTAAAAAGAAAGTAACTGCATTTAATACTTCAAAGAAGATATTTATGCAACCGCAAAAAGAATATGATATGGATTTAAATAATAAAGGATACGGAGCAAATGATACTTCGCATTCTGCCGTGTCTTGGAGACCTAGTATAATAGGTAAATTAAGATATAGAAATCCAGATCAACAAAGAAACACAGCTCCTAAATTAAAAGGCGCTCCATCTGGATCAGGTGGAATATTACCAGCCGATTGGGATATGTTTAAAAGAGTCATGCAAAACGTGCGTGACAAAAAGAAGAATTATATGTACATTCCTAAAGTAACAAGTTTTTACAGAAACCGTGAAGGCAAGTTCTAGTGATGAATATATAGATTAAATAACTAAAAATAATTATTATGGAAAAATTTGAAGAAATTAAAGCATTAATCGAAGCGTGTAACGAAGACGTAGATAAATTTTATGTAAAAGGAAATAAAGCTGCTGCTGTTAGAATTCGTAAAACTATGCAAGATATTAAAAATCTAGCACAAGAAGTAAGAATACACGTTCAAGAAACAAAGAATAGTCTTTAATATAAATACCGTTCACCTAAAAAGAGGCTGCCATCTAGGCGGTCTTTTTTTGTCTTAAAATAACTCTAGCACTCTTAAAACATTTGTTTATTTTGCCATATAATAATAAATTAGGATTTATATGGAAAAATGTTTAATGTTAGACTTTGATGATACTCTAGTTAAAACTATTGAGATTCATGCTGATTCTTGGAGAAAGGCATTAGAAAAAGTCTTAAACATAGAAATACCACTTTCTGCTATCATGGCGGATATTAATTATGGCATGGATGTTTTATTAGAAAAATATCAATTAACCGATAAAGAAAGCAAATTAGCCCAGAAATATAAAAAGCAAATATTTTCAAAAAGCTTACATAAAACTAAAGTAAATGAATTACTTTTATATATGTGTAAGAGTAAAGTATTTAAAAATTTAGTCGTAGCATCTAATTCATCTAGAGAAAATGTTGATAGAATTATGAGTTACCACCAAATAGATCCATCATTATTTGATTACATATATACTAGAGAAGATGTATCAAATAAAAAACCGGCCCCAGATATGGGACATTTAATTTTGGAAAAGTTTCCACAATATAATAAAGAAGACTTCTTAATGGTAGGAGACTCTGATGTTGATTTAACTTTTGCACGTAAACTAGGAATAAAATGCATAATAGTAAAATTTTAGTAGGGAATAGCGGAGATAAAGTATTTCTCCAAGGTAATAAAGTAATTAAAGAGGCTGGGTATTATCCAGAAAAATTCAAACAGCAAATGGATTTTCTTATGTGCTGTGATCATCCTAATTTTATTGATGTTAAGCCTCTATCAGAAACAAGCTATGAAATGAAAAGGTATGCTACTTGGTATGACAAGATCTTAGCCCAACCTTTAAATACTTCATTAGGCCAATTAGAATCTTTAATTTCTATAATAGGTAAATTTGATAATATAGGATCTGATGTAAAGACTCAAGATTATTTTGATAAACTTCAGTTAAGAACAGGATATAACTATGAAGGTAAATTTGATGCAGTATCTTGTTGGGGTTTTGTACATGGTGATTTAACAGTAAGTAATATTTTACATGATAAAGATTTTTTGTTTATAGATCCAAGAGGAACAGAAGAACAGAATTATTATGATTATGGAAAATTAATGCAATCATTTGTTATGGAATATGAGTCCCATATATACAATAACCACAATAAAACATATAGTAAATTTTGTAAAGAAGCTGAAAAGGTAATGTATGAATGGTGTGATGAATATCAACTTAAATTCTTTTTAGCAGTTCATTTATTAGGAGCAGTGCCTTTCTTTGAATTAAATGAAAGATATGAATTAGCTGGAAGTTTCCTTAAAAAAGGACATGAATTATTTGATGAATTAGAAATAAAGTATAGTAAATGAAAAGAGTAAGTAAAGCAATTATATTAGCTGCCGGCCGTTCTACTAGGTATGGTAAAAATAAATTAGTAGATCCTATCTTAGGAAAGTCAACAGTTGAGTACTGTGTAGAATTTTGTATGGAGAATGGAATAGAAGATTGTTATATTACAATTAGTAAAGCAGATTTCTTTTTTAAAGATAATGTAAAACTTTCTCATCCTATTATTGAAAAGCTAAGTAAGTATAAAAAAGACATTAATATATTTTATGAATTTCAAAAGGATGATGAATATGGTCCAGGTGCAGCTATAAAGGTGTGGGCAGATAAATTTGATGAAGCATTCTTATGTTTATTTGGAGATAATTATTATCAAGGAAATATAGGATTAGAATATCACGATCCAAACAGTACAGTAGTAACTTATAAAGATTATGATACAAGAGCAAGAAATTTACAACTTGCATCTATACTAGAAAATGTTGTTATTGAAAAACCTCATGGGATTGTTTCAGGTAGATACTTTTGTGGATATATGATATTTTCTAAAGAAGCATTCAATAATCTTGACAGTATTAAAATGTCAAATAGAAATGAATATGAAATTACTCATTTGATTAATTCAATGAATAATTTAAAGTTCGAAGAATTAAATATATGTTGGTATGATTTAACATATGAAAATGATAAAGAAGTAATAGAAAAATTAATAAAAACGTGTTAAATGGAAAATGTTAAAAAAGTAGGTTTCTTTAAACTTGGTAAAGCGATTAAGTTTAATGAAAACAGTTGGGGAGCAATAGGTGGAGATTGTGAACCTAAGCAATTAATTAATTCAATTGCAAAAAGAAATCCTAACATTGATTATTGGTTATTAAGCCCAAATGATTTAGGCAGAGTTAGAGCAAAAGAAAAACCAGCAGTTCAATCACTATTCGGCCCTCCTGTTGAAACTGAATCTGCTGCGCCATCAAATGTAAAAGAATTCCACTCTACAATGACTGATAGGAAATCATCTGATGAGGCTGCGCAAATTATAAAAGATTTAGATTTAGATTTTATCTTTTTCTATACTGGGCCATCAAGTACAGTTAATATACCAGATTTTATTAATAAGGTTGATGGAACTGGCAGAGTTAAATCTTTAGACTTTTTTAAGTACTATGCAGCTCCAATAATTAAAGCAATGAATGAATTGGAAAAGAAAGTTCCTATTGTTGGTTTACTTGTAGATAACCGATATATTTTAGCATGTAAAGATTGGAATGATAATAATAGACCTACATATTATTTAGCACAAAATACTTTTACAAAAACAGAAGAGTTCTTTTGTAATCCACCTTTAAGAGATATTGATACAATTGAATCTACTTATGAATATTCAGGAATTGAAACTGTATTCCTTTTAGATAAAAAGAGATATGATACTGATGAATTATTTGCAATGAAAAAGACTAATTCATTTATGATGTTACAAAACCAAGGAAAGGGTTCAGGTGGAATGGACCGCTGGGATCCTGTTAGAGATTATATTGTAAAGAATGATATTGAGACCGATATTTATGGAAAATGGGATGATAATCTAAAAGAAGAATATCCTAAATGGTTTAAAGGTGAAAAGAGAATTGAATCAATGACTGATGAACTGCTTGCAACTAAATATACATTCTGTGTACCTATTAAAGAAGGAATGGTAACCTCTAAGTATGCGGAAATGTTACACTATGGTATTATACCATTCTTACACCCATCTTACGATACTGACTTTAATGTCTTCCCTGATGGTCATTTCATTAGATGTAAATCTCCAGAAGATTTAAAAAAGAAAGTAGAGTTTTTAAATGCAAACCCAGATCATTATAAAAAGCTCTTCTATAATCTCCAAGAAAAATATTTAAAAGATTCTTATTATACTGGAGAGCATGTAGATAATAAAATCTGGGAAGCTTATAATAAAATAACAAAATAAAATAACACTATGTATAATTCAAACACAAAAATCCTAGTTACCGGCGGTGCTGGGTTCATTGGTACTAATTTTATCAATGATCTTTTAAATAGAGGGCATAATCCTGACTGTATTGCTGTAGTTGATAATATGTCAAACGGTACTTATATTTCTAAAGTTCATGGTAAGATTAAAAATTTCCATGAATTAGATATTAGAAATCAATATGTAGAAACTGTAATTGAAAAATTTGCGCCAGATTATGTATATCATTTTGCAGGCTGGGTAAGTATTTATGATTGCAATACAGACCCATATGAAGCAGTAGATAATAATATTTTAGGAAGTATAAATGTAATGAATGGCTGTGTTAAAGCTAATGTAAAAAGAATTATATTTAGTGAAACTTCTGCTGTATATGAAAATTGTAAAATGGGAGATAACGGGTATAACGAAACTCAATCGGATCCTACTACAGTTTATTCTACAACCAAAGCATGTCTTGCTTTATTGGCTGAATCTTATCAACGAACTAAAGGTTTAAATTATACAGCTCTTAGATACTTTAATGTTGCAGGTCCTTTACAAGACTATCATAGAACGGTACCCCCAGTATTTGCTGGTTTTATACTAAGAATTATGGGTGGTCATAATCCTATTGTATTCGGTGATTATAAAAAATCAAGAGATTATATAAATGTTGCTGATGTTAATGCATTCCATATATTATGTATGGAAAATGAAGATACTGCAAACCAAACATTTAATTTAGGAACAGGTAAAATGACTAATTTAATGGAACTAAAAAATCTGATAGCTGATGAAATGAATGTAAGTGGAATACCTTTTGATCACTACGATGCTATTGCAGGTGAAGCAGTATATTCTTTTGGTGATGTATCTAAAGCAAAGTCTATGGGATGGGAACTTAAAAAGGATATTGTAGATACTATTAAAGAAACTATTGTTTATCTACAAAATGAAGTTAACGAAGGAACTATTGATCCTTTAACATTTATGGAAGACTTAGAAATTGAAAAAGTAAAGATATGAGTAAAGAACTAAAATGGGGTACTATGATTCCATTAATCGGAGGTAGTGCAATAGGTTGTAATAAAGCAACAGGAAATTTACCAGCATTTCATTTAAGTTATGATGCATTTGCCGCAAACGAAAGTCATATAGAAGATTATTGGCCTGATGTACCTATGTATAGAATAGATCACGAAGAATTGGATATTCCTAATCAAACATTTGAACAGGTAGATTTTGTAAATTCTGTTTGCCCTTGTGCAGGTTTATCCCAATTAAATTCTGCGAGTGGTACAGCTGCGTCAAGAGGCTCTGGTGCTACACAAAATAAGTGGATGTATGATTCAGCAGAATATGTTTTGGAGCATGTTAAACCTAAAGTACTATGGGGAGAAAACGCGCCAGGTCTATTTACTAAAATGGGAGAAGGTGTTGTAGATAATCTTAAAGAGATTGGTAAAAAATATGGTTATAGTTTTTCTTTAATTAAAACTAATACTGAATTACATGGAATTCCACAAAGAAGAATAAGAACATTTTATTTCTTTTGGAATACACCCACAGTGCCTTTGTTAAGTTGGAAGTTTAGGGAAAAGAAACATCTTATTGATTATCTTAAGGAAATACCAAAGGATGCAACCTTACAAGATATGTTTATGGTTGCTGGAAAAGTAACAGATCATTATAAGCCTTATGAATTTGTATTAGAAAAAGAAGGTTTAACTCATGCTGAATTTGCTAAGAAATTTGGTAAAGGTACAATAGCTCAGTATTTAGAAAAGCATGATTTAATTGATGAGTGTATTAAATGGTTAGATAAGAATTATCATAAACAAGGATTCTCTAATAAAAAGTCTACAAAATCATTTGGTGATATGTTAGAGCACCAACAGTATAAAACTAGCCAAGGTTTAGGTTACTGGGATGCTTCACCGCATTTCTTTAATGAAAGCTTTTCGGCTCTGATTGGCAGAAATATGTTTAATGGGGTACACCCAACAGAAAACAGATATTTAAACATTAGAGAAATGTTACACTTAATGGGATTACCATTAGACTTTGGAATTAAAGATGCTAGGCAAGTTAATCATATTGCTCAAAATGTACCAGCAACAACTGCAATGGACATGGCAATTGAAGTAAAGAAATTTTGTGAAGGTAATGCTAAGATGACAAATTATACATTTATGAAACAGGATAATACTAAACAAAAAGTTTTAGTAACTGAAGAGGTAGGTACAGAGCCAAAAAAGAAGTATAAAGTTAATAGAACTTTTTAAAACTATATTAAATTAATGCATATAATAATAAACAAATAATAAATTCAATGGAAGCAACTATTAAAAAAATTGACGGTTACGAATTAAGTACATTCGTCAAAAAACTTTTACCAATTGACAAATTCATTTTTATGAAAATTGGAAAGGAAGGAACCGTTTCATCTGTATACTTCCCAGAAAGGGATGCAGTGAAACTAGTATCAACACCAACATCTGATATCTTTGACACAGACATTACTAATCCAGTAAAAGTTAGTTTTTATAATGGAAGTAAAGTTATAGATGCATTATCTCATTTCAATGGTGATGTACAAGGAAAGATTAAATATTCTGAGATTGATGGAGAATTAATGGCAAGTGATTTTACTTTGGCTAATGATGATCTTCAGATTAATTTAGCATGTGCAGATCCATCTTTATCTTTTATGGAAATGAGTAAAGAAGAAACTGATCGTGCATTTGGAACTGAAGGAAGTATATTTAAATTTGATCTCTTAACTACCCATGTAGATAAAATGAAATCATTATTTAACCTAGAAAGAGAAGAAGATACTTTTACATTAGCTGTTAATGATAAAGGTATTGCAGTCCAAGGCCTTTCGTATGATGCTACATTAGCACATACATATGAAGGAGAAGGTGCTGAAGGCCAAAAGGTTGTTATTTATAAAAAGTATATTAACCTTTTAGATAAAGAAAATTATAAAGTGATTGTTTGTAATAATAAAGTAGTATTTAAATCTTTAGATACCAACACTCACTTAACTGTCGCGGTGGCGATTACTGACGAGGATTAATTTTTATCTTATCCTTAATCTAATAAAGGCATCTCTATATGAGGTGCCTTTTCTCTTAAACTTTTTATAGTTTTTAGCATATAAAAATAAACAATAAATTATGGCATATAAAAGTAAAGTTGGCATAAATCCTATTTCAACTACAAAGAACGGTCAAGAGACTATAGAGTTTATTGAATTTCAGGCGAGATATCAAGATACTTACATTCAATATATTACTGAATATTATAATCCTTTAACAGGTTTGTATGATGATACTAAAACTCAAATATATTTTGAAGGTAATGATACATTACTCATAGATCAAAATTATACAGCAACAGTTAATGAATTAATATAATATGACTGAACTTACAGAGTTACAAAAAATTAATAAAGAGGCAAGTAAGTTTTATAATTATGAGCAAGCTGTTAAGTTAATGCTTAACTCTATCTATGGTGCATTTGGTAATCCTTATTTTTATTTCTTTAATGTTGATATAGCTGAAACTATTACCCTTCAAGGTAAAGATGCAATTTTATATACTGAAGAATTACTTAATATGTACTTTAGTAAATATTGGCATAAAGATATTGCTGCTCATAAAGAAATGGGAATTACAGTAACAGGTAGAATAGAAAATCCTGTAGGTATTTATATTGATACAGATTCGGTATATGTAAAGTTTGACGAAGTAATAGAAAAATCAGAAGGTTGGAAAGGTGATGAAAAAGAATTTATTTTAAAATTATATAAAGTTAGAGTAAATGGTTATTTAGAAAAGATCCTTCAAAAATATGCTGATGATAACAATGCAGAAAACTTTTTATCTTTTGAATTAGAAAGTATTGCAAAGAATGCAATTTGGTTAGCAAAGAAAAAGTACATGCAAAATATTGTATGGAAGGATCCAGATATTCATTATGATGACTTATCTAAAATTAGTTCTAAAGGCTTTGAAATTATTCAATCGTCTACTCCATTATTTGCTAGAGAAAAACTAAAGGATTTACTAACTTACATATTTTCAGTTGATAAATTAGATATGAAAGCATTTGCTGCATTGCTTAAAGATATTAAAAGACAATTTAAATTAGCTAATGTTGATCAAATTAGTTTTTCAAGAAAAGTAAATAATTATCAAAAGTATATTACTAATGATTATGAAGCTTTTGAATTTGCATCTAGGTGCCCAATAGGAGTAAGATCTGCAGGTTATCATAATTACTTATTAAACAATTCTTCTTCTAAAGGTAAGTATCAACCATTAGGTAACGGTGAAAAGTGTAAAATGTATTTTTCTAAAGATAAAGCATGCGATGTATTTGCATTTGCTCCTGGTGATTATCCTTATGAATTTGCACCAGAAATTGATCATGATAGACAATTTGAAAAAACAATATTAGATCCTATTAATCGTGTAGTAACTGCAATGGGATTTAAAGCATTTAATAGAAATTTGATTTACACTACAAGCCTATTTTAACATTAAACAAAAGGCAAAAAATCAATATAATAATAAACAAAAATAATATGGCAAAGGAATTCTCATTCGCAGATTTAAACAAAGAAATGTCAAAGATATCCGAGTATGGAAATACTTTAGACAAATCAACAATTTCAGAAATAGATCATTATATACCAACAGGAAATTATCATCTTAATGCATGCTTAACAGGATCTCTATTTGGAGGTTATCCTAACAACAGGGCAGTTGCATTAGCAGGACCATCTGGTACTGGTAAAACTTATCTTATTTTAAATGCAATTAAGCAAGCGCAAAAACAAGGATATAGTATAATTTTTTATGATTCCGAAAATGCAGTAGACAAAAAATTAGTTGAAAAATTTGGTATCGATCCAAAAACATTTAGATATGAACCATGTAATACTGTTCAAGAATTTAGAAGTTCAGTAACTGCAATTACTGATGTACTAATTGAGCAAAAGAAAAAAGGAATTGAATTACCTAAAATAATGGTAGTCTTAGATTCTGCTGGTAACCTTGCAACTCAAAAAGAAATTGATGATGCAAAGACTGGGAGTAGTAAAGCTGATATGACAAGAGCTAAACTTTTAAAATCTACCTTTAGAATTATTATGACTCAATTTGGTATTTGTAAAATTCCATTTTTATTTACTAACCATACATACCAAACTCAAGATTTATTTTCTAGGCAAGTCGGCGGTGGTGGTACTGGTCCAGAATATGCAGCCTCAATTATTTTATTTTTAGGTAAAGCTAAACTTAAAGAAGGTATAGAACAGACTGGAATTATTGTAACTGCTAAACCAAATAAAAACAGATTTGCAAAACCAACAAATATTAAATTCCATATTTCTTTTAATAAAGGTATGAATCCTTATGTAGGTTTAGAGGAATACATAGGCTGGGATATATGTGGTATTGAAAGAGGAAGGTTTATAACTGAAAGTGCATTTAATAAATTAACTGATCCAGGAAAGGCTGATTGTAGAAAGCATTCATTTAAAAAAGATAAAAAGGATGTGGTTGTTTATTTTCAACCTTCTGCAACTGCTCGTAAGCTCTGTGTAAAACATTTAAATGATACAGTAGATCTTAATCAATTATATTCACCACAAGTATTAACTGACGATGTATTAAAATTATTAGAGCCTATCGTTGCCGAAAAGTTTACATACGGTGATGAATTAGACCAAGAAGAATTAGGTAATATAATTACAGAAACAGTTGATGATGTTACCGAAAATTCTTAATACTTCAAAGCTAAAAGTAAAGTATGTATTAGGAAATCACACTACATTACCACATTACCCTGATGCTGAAGATATACTTTTTGAATTAATTAGAGATTACTGTGGTAAGGTTGCTAAAGAGATAAAATTTACAGATGTCTCAATGGCAAAAAGGTGGAATTTATCTAAAGATCAATGCAATGTTCTTTTAAAAGAATTACTTAAACATAATTTTTTAGAAATATCTTTACAAAATTCGGCTTATACTACATATGAAGTAATTCATAATCCATATCAATAAAACTAATTATGTTTTTTAGCATATAAAAATAAAACTGCATGAAATCAAGTATAGATCACGAAAAGATTTTCTTTAACTATTTTTTAACAAAGCCACATTACCTTAAAGGGACAGGTAAGGGCTTTTTTGCAAATAGAGATTTAGATCAAATTGCAAAATTATCTAAAGATTTTTATTTAAAGTTTGGAGAAAGTCCATCTAAACAACAAATGTCAGCTTTAGTAAAAGATGATCCGAGTGAAATATCTCAAGATATTGTAAAATCTATTTATGATATTAATATTAATGAGTATGATCAGGATTGGTTAAAAAGAACTGGTGAGGCATGGGTTAAATGGAAACATTTTGATAAACAGCTTGTAAGAACTATTGAATATGTAAAAACTCAAGATGTATCACCAGAAAATGTAGAAGATGTAGTTCAGCGTGCGATTGGAATGATATCGACTGATGGCTCAATTAATTTTGATACAGATACAGGCTTGGATTTTTTTAATCCTGAATCACACGTACAGAGAACAACGAAGAAAATAGAAACAGGTTGGAGTTTTGTTGATAGAGTCTCCGGTGGAGGTTATGATACTAAATCATTAATTGTTTACGCAGGTGAACAAAATATTGGTAAATCAATATGGTTGGCAAACGATGCAGCTAATTTTGTAAAGATGGGCCATAATGTAGTTTTTATTACAGCGGAAATGTCAGCTCAGAAAGTACTTAAAAGAATAGGTTCCAATTTATTACATATTCCTATGTCTGATTATGATAAGAATTCAAGTAACCGAGATTATATGAAGCGTAGATTGGAAAAAGTATCAAGAGGTTTATTACCACCGGGTAAATTATTTGTTAAAGAATACCCAACTTCCCAAGGAACTATACCTGATATTGAATCTTACTTAAAAGACCTAGAAGAAAATACAGATCATAAAGTAAATGTATTAGTTGTAGATTATATAAATATTTTAGCCAACTACAGAAATCCTAATACTGAAAATACATACATGAAGATTAAACAAATTGCCGAAGACTTAAGAGCATTGGCAGTTAAAAGAAATATGCTAGTTATATCAGCAACACAGATTAATCGTGGCGCGTGGGATGCAACAGAAGTAAGAATGGAAAATATTGCGGAATCTGCAGGCCTTGCTCATACTGCCGATGTTATGTATGCATTAATTCAAGACTCAGTGATGCATTCTGAGCGAGAATATTGGTTAAAGGTTTTAAAAATTAGAGACGGTCAAGGAAAAGGATCAAGGTGTAAATTTGATATTGACTATGAACATATGAGATTAACAGAAACTGATGATATATCAGGATAAAAATAAAATAAAACATTATGTGGGGTAAAAAGAAAAAGAAACTTACAAAAGCAGAAGAAGATAAAAAATCAGGATATCAAGAAAAAGATAAAATCTTTAATAATACATACGGAGAACAGGACTTAGGTGGCCAAAAAATAAATTTTACAGTATCATCCTCATGGGTTGATAGCATGGACCCAGATGATAAACAACATTATGATTCTTTATTTGAGGTAGTTGACAATTTAATTAAAGGTAGTGAATTTGAGCATCTTAATGAAGCAACACCAGATGGTGTTATTAAAAAATTAAATAAGGTACAAATTAATAAAGTCTTTTTTTATATCATAGAAAAAACTGGAACCGATTACACACGAATAGATTTATTTAGTGTTCTTTCAGATTACTTCGATGTATTCCCTAATAAATTTTATAACTCTTTATCTAATAAATTTAAGGATGAGCTTATTAATGAATTAGATGCAAAATACAATATTTTAGAAAAAAGAAAAATTAGAAAATTATTTTAATATGGCAAAGAGAATATGGATGGTATCCGATTCCCATTTAGGCTGTAGATCAAATTCTGTTTTATGGCTTAAAATAATTGAAGATTACTTTTTTGATTTTTTTATTCCTTTAATAAGAAAAGAATATAAAGAAGGTGATGTTCTTTATCATTTAGGTGATGTATTTGATAATAGGCAAAGTGTTAATCTTGCAGCACAAGATTTAGCAATTAGAGTATTTGAAGAATTAGGTAAAATATTTCCTGACATTCATATCATTGTAGGAAATCATGATATAATGAGAAAAAATTCTAATGAAATTTCATCGGTAGATTGTTTAAAATATTTACCAAATGTAAATGTATTAAAAGAACCTAAGGTTTTAAAATATAAAGATGCTACATGTTTATTAATGCCGTGGAGAAGAAATCATGAACATGAAAAAGAAACCTTAGATAATATTAAAGATAAGATTGATTATATGTTTTGTCATACAGAAACTCGAGGTGTTCAAACTAGCCCTAGTACAAAACATTTACATGACGGTGGAAATGAAGTAGGAATCTTTAAAAGATTTAAAAGAGTTTATTCTGGTCATATCCACTATAGACAAGATAAAGAAAATTTTGTTCTTGTAGGAAATCCTTACCAAATGACAAGATCTGATAGGGATAATCAAAAAGGAATATACTTATTAGATTTAGAGAGTGGAAAGCATCAGTTTTTTGAAAATCACTTAAGCCCTATTTTTATTAGATATTATATTAATGAAATATTAGAAATGAGAATGGAAGATGTAGCAAAAGAAATACAAGATAATTTTGTAGATGTCTTTATCCCATCTAATGTATTAGGTAAGTACAATATTAATATGTTTATGGATTATCTTGATGGATTGGCAAGAAAATTAGAGCCGAGAATTTATGATGAGGAAAACCCTTATGATAGAGAGGACGGTGAAATGTCAGATTTTAATGGTGAACTGAATTTAATGAATATTGCAGCAGAGCATATTAATTCTTTAGATTATGATGAAGACTTAAAGGAAAGATTAAAATTATCAGTGCAAGAATTATACAAAAAAACATTATCTCCAAACTATGAAGATTAAAAAAGTAGAGTTTAAGAATTTTGCAAGTTATGGAAATAGATTGCAAATAATAGATTTTGAAGAAGATAAGAGTAACTTATATTTAGTACTAGGCGGAAACGGTGCTGGTAAAAGTACGCTGGCAAAAGTTATAACTTATCTATGTTATGGTAAAGTAGAAGGCTCGACATTAAAGGATTTACCTAATAGGGTAAATGGAGAACTTTATGGAAGAATATGGTTAGAATCCAAAGGTAATAAAATTGAAATAGAAAGAGGAATTAATCCAGGTATATTTAATGTTAAGATTAATGGATCTGAATATGATGTTGCAGGAAAGGTAAATTTACAGGATTTTTTAGAAACAGAAATTTATGAAATACCTTATCATGTTTTTAAAAATGTAATTATTTTATCTGTAAATGATTTTAAATCTTTTATTACAATGTCTCCTTATGATAAGAAAAGAATTATTGATAAAATATTTGGTTTTTCTATTATTAATGAAATGGCAGAAGCTGTTAAAGAAAAGAGAAAGGGGATTATTGAAGAAATAAGAACTTATGAGGATGAAATAAGAACTCTTAATGAATCTATTGGATCTGTTTATGATAAGATAGAGCAGATAGAATTATTAACAGCAGAAAAGGATAAGTCTAAAGTTAAAAAACTAAAGGAGGATTTAATTTCTTTAAATGAAAATAGAAAAAAATTAAATTCATTTACAAAGTCAACTAAAATAAAGCTTGAGGAATTAGATAAAGATTCTAGGAAAAAAGCAACAGAACATTCTTCTCTTAATCATCAAATTTCAAATGTCAAAAAAGATTTAAAATTATTTGAAAATTCTACATGCCCAACATGTACAGCTCCTCTTACTTCAGATTTTCATTTAGATATTAAAAAAGAAAAAGAAAAATCATTAATAACTCTTACTGAACAATTCAAAGTTATTAAAACTCAATATGAAGAAGCAGAATCTAAATTAACAGATTTAAGAACAAAAGGTCGGCAGATTCATGTTAAGGCTGGTCAATTAGAAACTCAGATGGAAGCTATTAAAGATAAGCTAATAGAATTATCAGAAAAGGATGAATCTGATTCTTCTACTAATTTAAAACAATTAGTTAAAGATTTTAAAACTCGCAAAACCGAAAAGTCAAATGGTAAATTAAAAAGTGAAGCTGATGATTTCTATTTAACAATATTAGAAAACTTAATGGGTGAAGATGGTATTAAAAATTTAGCAGTAAGATCTATACTTCCTTCTTTTAATAATCATATACTTTTAATGGGAAGAGAAATGGGAATTCCTTTTGGTATTAGATTTAATGAAAAGTTTTATTGTACCTTACATCATTTAGGAACTGAAATAAGTGCAAAGACATTAAGCACAGGAGAAAAGAAAAAAGTTGATTTTGTAATTATCATGGCTCTAATGAAAATGATTAAAGTTAGGTTCCCATCTCTAAATATTTTATTCTTAGATGAAATCTTTTCTTCTATTGATTCTGATGGTGTATATCATATAATTAACATCTTACATGATACAATCCAAGATATAGGCCTCAATACTTTTGTAATTAACCATACAGTATTACCTAGTGAATATTTTGATAAAAAGTTAGAAATCACAAAAGATGCAGGCTTTAGTGAATTTACAATTGAAACTATTGGATAAATATAATACAAGAAAAAATTAAACATGGCGAATGTCAGCATATAATCAAGAGTTTAATAAAGACAATACTATACTGCGTTATATTATAGTAGCTCTTTTAGCAGAACTAAAAGATAAAGTTTATTATTATAATCAAATAGATGAAGATACATTAAAAAAGATTCCTATACCTTTCTTTTATTCAATAACAGGAGACGGTAGGTTTTTAATGGATAATTTTTTATGGGGTGCAGAAGAAGCAGGTAAAGCTATAGGTGACTATGAATCGGTTCCAAGAGGTATAATACAGTTAACTGGTATATCCATAGATTCAGGTAACCAAACAAATAAGTTTGCTAGAGGTGAGTTTGTACAAGAATGGGAAGGGATACTAAAAACTTTTTCTATGGAAACAAATTTTCTTCCACTTAATATGTCTTTTGATTGTACTGTTGTATGTTCATCTAATCTAGAAATGTTAAAGGTTACAGAATCTTTAATGAGTAAAATTTATAAAAATACTCTATTTCAAATTGATTTAGGAATGATGAGGGTTGCTGGGACATTTGCAGTTCCAGAAGATTATGCACAGAATAGATTATTTGAATTTCAATTAAATGATAAAAAAGAATGGAGTGTAACATTTCCTATTGAAGTATCTTCTTTTATGCCAGTGTTTGAAAGCGGTATTTTAATTCCTGAAGTAAGTCTTATGACAAAGTCTGCTATTAAGGCTAATCCTACTGCGCAGGGTGTAGGTATGCTAAGATCTGGAATTAACAACGAATTAGGTATTTACTTTGGTGGAATATTTCAAAAATTTGAATATACTGAGGATAGTTTATTAAAAGCGCAACCTGCAGGTACGTTTAGTAATCAAGGTTATATTAATCCAGATTCTATACAAACTGGACCTAAGTATAATGAATCACAAATAACATCGGCACCAATAGCCCCTGAGTCACTAGAAAGTTTAAATTATAGAAATGCAAAGGCTGAACCTAAAGTAGATGAATCAGGATTAGGTAGTGTTGATTCAGGTTTTGATGGATAAATAATTAATCAAAGAGACTTATAATATATAAAACAAATCAAATAGTGTAATATGGAAAACACAGTTAACGAAGGACAAACACAAGTTTATGCAGATGGGGCAATCGATGCTCAACCTGGCGTAAATACTAATGCCCTTTATCTTAATAACCCTAAGCAACAATTAATAGATATAATTCATGTATTATTTAGCCAAAGTGGTAAAATGTCAGATGTGGCACCAACTGGAGATAATATAGATGGAAAAATTACTCATGGTGGAGCTATGACAGATCAACAAGTTATGGCAATATTAGTTGGAATGGGAATTCCACAACAAATGGCAATGAGTGGTATTGCAAAATATCGTGAAATGACTAAAGAACAATCCGATATATACACTGAAAATAATAATCAAAAAAATCATAACAAAATGAAATTTACATTAACAGACCTGTACGAAAACGTTATGGATAGCATTAATGGATTGAAGGCAATGGATAATGACAATTCCAGAGTTTCGTATTCTGTTAAAGAATCTTTAACTATTTTGGAAGACGCAATAACTGCATTTCCAATGAAACTTAAAAATGCCGATCTTACTGCAATTAGTGAAGAACTAGAAAATTCAGTTAGCCCGGACCTTAAGTTTAAAATTGCAAGAAACTTGTATACTAAATTAGCCCAGTCAACTTGGTTAAATCCAATTTCTGAATTAAGAGAGTATATAATGGAATCATATAACAATTCTAAGTGGTACTTTAGAATTAGTGAATCTATCGAAAGAACTTCAAATCAAAAAGGAAAATTAATGGAATCATTAAATTCTGATTTAGTTTCCTTATTAAATGAATCAGATATAAAATCTAAGTTTTCTGTTGTTGCTGCAAACCACCCATGGTCAATGGATGCTAAAGCAATCGTAAATGAAATGAATGTTGAAGATCAAAAAATTGCATCAACTGCAAATGGTAAAGTTGTATCTGTTCTTTCTCCAGTATTAGAATCTGAAGAAGGTTTAACTTTTCACTTACATGGAAAGAATTATACTTACAATGGAACTGACATTACTGAAGCTAATGTAACTGATCCAAGATTCTTTGATATAACTGAAGGTTTAAATATGTTCTCAAGAAATGGAAATATTCTTTCATTACATGGAGAAAATGGTAAATCATTAGAATACAACATTACTGAAGGAACTTTAACAATGGGTAAAGTTGATATGACTAATTATAGTATTATTGAATTAAAGGAATCTTTATTGGCAACTAACTTCTCAGGATATAGAAACCAATGGCAAAATGATAAAATTTGCAAATTCTTTGAATCTGTTGATTTAATAGCTGAAATGGATAATTTCACAACAGTACAAAATCAAGAATTCTTAGATGTATTTTTAACAATGATTGGAGTAAGTGAAGGTATTTACATTAATAAAGTAAATCCTGGTATGAACTTAAATGAAATGTCAAAAATTGATACTGCTACTGAAACTGTTGAAATAGTAAAAGAATTTATTAACTTTGATGTTTCTCCAATTCTTTCAGAAAGATTAATTGCTGAAGATAATGATAAAGCAATCGAGGAAAACAAAAGAAAAGATCTTACTGATTCAATTGCTTTCTTAGAAGAAAAGAAATCTGAAGTTGAAGCTGCTATTAAAAAGTTAGGCGAAACTGAAGAATTAACTGAAGCTTTAAATTTATTAGCTGAGGAGTTAAAAGGAAAAGAAAAAGAATTAGCGGATTCATATATTTCTGAAAAAAAAACTAAAGACGATTATTTAAATGATGGTTTCGTAGAAGCATCAGTTAAAAAAGCTGGACAAGGTTTAAAAAAGAGACAAGAAGTATTAGTTAATGCTGAAGAGTATGCTTCTCTAGGTGATGATGATATGTTAAGTATAATTGTTCCTAAGAATGGAAAAAGTATAATACTTCCTAAAGGTGATTTAGAGGTTAAGATTTAAACTTCTTATTTACATTCTAGTTTAATATAATTAGAGGACCGATTGAAATTAAACAATCGGTCCTTTTTTGTATATAATAATAAATAAATCAAAGCTAATGGCAAGAAAAAGAAATTATTTAAACAATAGGGACCTCCTGGAGCAGATCGTTATATCTAAAGAACATGGAGAGTTAACACCTAAGGCATTAGAATTTTTAATGCTATTAGCTGATAAGTGTTCTAGGAAATTAACTTATAGAGATCCACAAGATCGTGAAGATTGTATTGCTTATGCTTATATGGATCTTTATAGATATTGGAGAAATTTTAATCCAGAAAAAAGTACTAATGCATTTGCTTATTTTACTGAAATAGCAAAAAGAGGATTCGCAAAAGGTTGGAATAAATTACATCCAAAGAAATATCATGGAACAGTATCAATTAATGGTAGCGCTGATAGCGAAGGAATTTATACAATATAAATTAATTGCCTATGAGCATTAAAAAGGTAAAGCCTACTTCAAAGTCCGGATTTAAACAAGGTTATTATAAACCTAAATACCCTCAAAAATATCGAGGAGAAGGTCCTATCATATATAGAAGTAGTTGGGAAAGAAAATTTTGTTATTGGTGTGATCATAATATGGATGTGATTTACTGGATATCAGAACCTTTCTCTATACCTTATTTTAATTTGCTAGATAATAAGTTTCATAAGTATTATCCTGATTTTTTCTTTAAAATGAAAAAAGGAGATAAGACTGAAGAGTATGTAGTAGAAATAAAACCTAAGGCACAATTACAAAAACCAAAGGAACCTAAAAGAAAAACTGCAAAGGCATTAAAGAATTTTAAATATGCTTACGAATCGTATGTAAGAAATTTATGTAAAACCAATGCATTAAATAAAATGGCAAAAGAAAGAAATTGTAAAGTAATGCTATTAACTGAAGATTCAAAATTATTTTAATGGCTTTAATAGGATCATTCACAGACGACTTAGAACTTTACCTTGCTGAAAGTAAGGGCAGAAGCCGTGCATCTAAACAATCTCAAATAGATATACCAAGAGTTGGTGCAAAAAGCGATGGTGTTTTAAACCCTGGTCAAATGTATAGCTTTTATTATTATACTAAAGATGAGGCTTTTTATGATTCACACCCATTAGTTATAGGTTTAGGAGAATCTGATAATGGGCATCAATTAGGAATTAATTTACACTATATGCCGTATGAGGCGAGGATTCCTTTTTTAACAGAACTTACCGTATCATTAAAAACCCAAATAGCAGGATTAACTAAAGGTAAAGCATTAGGTAATCCCGATGCACAGGCACCTATTCCTGCATTTAGGTGGGAATTTGTAAAAAGAGCATTCGGTAAAAAATATAATTTAACTTACTGTACAAGACAGTATATAATAAAGAAAATGAAAAACCCTTATGTCTTAGGATATGAGGATTGGTATGTTGGGGCAGTTAATAATGAAAGCGATTTTTATGGCGGAAATATTAACCAGGCTCAAGCATTATACTACAAGAATATATAAACTAATAATAAAAATAGATTATGGCAGGTTTTACAGATAGAAGAGGTCCTTTAAGTACTGGTAATCCAGTAAGAAGGCTTCTCAAAGATCTTTCTAATTTAGGAATGGCATACGATGATATGATCATTCGTAATTCACGTGCAGTAGGTTTTACTGAAAATCAAATGGGTTATTCATTTAATCCTATGGGTTCAGATGGTGATGATATGTATGGAGCATTTGCTGCGCTATCATTAACCGATACAAACTTAAAAAAGAATATTGCATTCTTTGATCAGGATTATGTTAGAAAAAGAGACCAACTTAGAACTTTTGCAGTACAAGACGAAATAGAAGATATCTTAGATGTGCTAACCGATGAAGCAATTGTATTTGATGAATCTAATTATATGGCTTATGCTGAATATAATGGTCATATTGGAGAATCAATCGAAGAAGAAATTAATGATGTATATAATAATATCTATAATTACTTTGGGTTTAATGATATGGTTGCCCCGTGGAATTATTTTAGGAAATGGTTAATTGATGGGTTTCTTGCGTTTGAAATAGTTTATAATGATAAGCAAACAGAAATTATTGGTTTTAAAGAATTAGATCCAATATCATTAATGCCAGGTATTGATACTGATGATGGTAAAAAAGTTTGGATTCAATATAAAGGTGAAGGTGCAAAAGAAAGAACATTATGGGATTCTCAAATAATCTACATTTCATATTCCTCTGTAAATTCCCCAATGAGAATATCTTACGTTGAAAGATTAATAAGATCTTTTAATCTTTTGAGGATAATGGAACACAGTAGAATTATCTGGGCTGTATCAAATGCTTCGTTTAAAACACAGTTTACAATACCTGTTGGTGGTAAATCAAAAACCAGAGCTAAGCAATCTCTAGCTACCTTAATGAACTCATATCGTGAGGTTGTAGACTTTAACTTTGAGAGTGGTGAAATTCAAACCAACGGTAAACCAATGATGCCGTTTAACAAAGAGTATTGGTTACCTTCTAAAGACGGTGAATCACCAGAAATTCAAACAATAGGTGGAGACGGTCCTGATTTAGGAGATACTGAATCTTTAAAATATTTTTCTGATAAATTGCAATTAGCTTCTAAGATACCGTTTTCTAGATTTGATAGAGAAGGTGGTAATACATATGATATGGAAGCAAGTGGTATGTTAAGAGATGAAATTAAGTTTGGAAGGTTTATTTCAAGATTAAGATCAATATTTCAAGAAATACTAGTTAAACCTGTATATCTTCAAATGTGTCTTAACCACCCAGAGCTGAAAAATGATATTGCATTTAAAGCAGGTTTAGGATTAAACTTTATGAAGGACAATGTATTTGAAGAAATGAAAGAAATGGAACTTCAAACTAAACGTGTTGATTTTATAGGTAATATGAAAACACAATTAAGTACAATGACTGCTGAAATGGAAGAAATACCATATTTTGATTTAGGGTTCTTAATTAAGAGGTATGGTGGATTTACACGTGATGATATTAAAGCAAATGCTCGAGCTAAAGAACGTACTGAATTAGAAGCAGATGGTTATAAAGAAGAAGATATTGAAAAGATCTTGTTAGGTGCAAATCCTAAAGATTTTAAACCTGAGAAGAAATCTGATGGAATGGATGAAGACCCATTAGCTGGAATCTAAAAACTATCAAGAGTTATAATATATAAATCAAATAAACTAGAAAGATGTCTAATAAGAAACTTTTAATTCTAGAAAGATCTAAGTCAAACTTAAGTATGACAAAGGCCGAAGACGGCTCTGTTGTACTAGAAGGTGTATTTACTGAGATTGGAGTAAAGAATAAAAATAACAGAATTTATGAAGAAGCTGAAGTACTTCCTCATATTAATGAATTAAAGGAAAAGGTAAAAACTAATAAACTATTAGGTGAACTTGACCACCCAAAAGATTTTGATATTAGTCTATCAAATGTTTCTCATGTTATCGAGGATTTAGATTACGATAGTGACAAGAAACAAGTACTAGGAAGAATTAGATTATTAAATACTTCAAAAGGTAAAGAAGCTCAGGCATTAATAGAAGATGGAATACCATTACATATTTCTAGTAGAGCAGCTGGAACTGTTGATGAAGCAGGAAAGGTAAAAATTAAAAAATTCTTTACATACGATTTAGTTGCTGATCCTGGATTTGAGAATGCAGAATTAGCCAGAGTTAATGAATCATTTGGTTTTGAAAATACTGAAGGTTTATACATTTATGAAATGGACAACTCAGAAGATGAAATAAATAAAACAAATAAAACAGATCTAACAATGGAAAATACATCAGACAAATTTGTAACTGTTGACGATTTTAATAAGTACACTGAATATGTAAAGAATACATTAGACGGTGTTAAGGAATCTGCAAATTCTAATAACGATGAGTTAATTGAAAAGCTAGTTAAATATACTGAGCATATTGCAGAGAAAGTAAATCAGGTTACTGATTATACTGAATACTTATCAGAAAATCTTGACAAGAGCATATCTCACTCTGACTACTTAGCAGAGAACATCGACAAAATTAAAAATTATGCTTCTTATTTAGGAGAAGAACTAGATAGTTCTATTCAATATACTGAGCATGTTGCTGAGCAAGCAGATAAAGGAATAGCATATTCTAATTATTTAGGTGAAAGCTTAGATAAAGGAATTAAGTATTCTGAATATGTTGCTGAAAAGGTTGATCAAAATATTGCTTATTCTGAATACCTTGGAGAAAATGTAGACAAGAGTATTAAATATTCTGAATACATTGCAGAAAATGTAGTAGCAGTAAATGCTGAACCGCTTAACGAATCTACTGTTAATGAATATGGTAAAATGGCTAAAGAAGGTTATACTCCAACTATGGAAGAAGTTTCTAAGTGTGTAGGAGAAGGTATGAAATATGAAGCTATTTGCGAAATGTATCCTGATGCTGACAAAGGCAAAATAAAAGAAATGTGTGATAAGTGTATGCATGAAGAAAAGAAATCTTATAAAGATACTATTAGTGAAAAATTAGAAAGTTTAATTTCTAAGGCTGAAGCTAAGAATGTTTCTGAAATGCACTTTATGAATTTCTTATCAGAATCTAAAAAGAATGAATTTGATTCTTTATCTGAAGACAAAAGAGGTTTAATAGTTGA